>Ga0157369_10001521_pt1 | contig 28440 bp, 28 predicted proteins | sample C25metaG_FD_113461 | JGI IMG/M metagenome (GOLD analysis project Ga0157369, IMG submission 113461) | Corn rhizosphere microbial communities from Kellogg Biological Station, Michigan, USA - C2-5 metaG | ecosystem: Host-associated > Plants > Roots > Rhizosphere > Soil | place: USA: Michigan... | reverse complement strand
TTGGGATCTTGCACCGTAAGGAGAGTCACACGTGGGTGGAAACTGGGAATCGGCTGGAGCTGTAGCGGAAGCGCGGGAGCTGAATACATGGGATTTGATCAAGGCAAAACTGGCCGAGAGAATCGCTCCCCAGGAGTTCCAAAACTGGGTGATGCGAACCGCGCTTGAGAGCATGGATCAAGGCTCCCTGCGGGTCCAGGTACCGGATCAAGTCACCAAGGACTTTATCGAGCAGGAGTATACGGAGCAGATCCGGTCTACCATTCGTGAATTGAATCTTCCGGTAGATCGAATCGTGTACCTGCCGCACGCGGAAGCCCGGGCCGCAGTGGTGGACACGACGTTGACGTCCTCGATGGAGCCGGCGTTTGCTTCGGCGGCGGGGCAATTGAACACACGGTTCCGTTTCGACAACTTCGTAGTCGGCAGCTGCAACCAGTTCGCCCATGCAGCCGCCCGCGCCGTTGCCGATAGCCCTTCGCGCAGCTACAACCCGTTGTTCATCTACGGTGGTACCGGAATGGGCAAAACTCACCTGATGCACGCCATCGGTCGGGAACTGCTCGATAAGTACCCGGCGATCCGCGTGGTGTACACGTCCAGTGAACGCTTCATGAACGAGATGATCCTGTGCCTGCGGACCAACCGCATGCCTTCGTTTCAACGGCATTATCGCTCGGCGGATGTGCTCTTAGTAGACGACGTGCAAATTCTGGCCGGCAAAGAGCGCATGCAGGAAGAATTCTTCCACACGTTTAACGAGCTCTACGATCATCAGAAGCAGATTGTAATCTCCAGCGATTCGGCGCCGAAGAGCACGTTGGGCTTGGTGGAACGCCTCCGTTCGCGTTTCGAGTGGGGACTGATGGTGGACGTTCAGCCTCCGGATCTCGAAACAAAGATGGCCATCCTCGATAAGAAGGCTGAGATCGAGGGTGTTGCGCTTCCCGAGGAAGTCCGAATTTACATCGCTACCAAAACAAAATCGAACGTGCGCGAGTTGGAAGGCGCGTTGATCAAGCTCATCGCGTACTCGTCGATTACCAACTCGCCCGTGACCCTTCAGATGGCGCAGCAGGTTTTGAAGTACCTGATCTCGGGTGGGGAGCGGCGCATCACCATGGATTCGATCCTTCGCGCGGTGGCCGAGAAGTTCAACATGCAGCCTCAGCAGCTGAAGCAAAAATCGAATTCACGCCAGATTGCCTACCCGCGGCAGATCGCCATGTACCTGATGAAAGATCTGACGCAGGCTTCGCTGCCTGAAATTGGGAGGGTTTTCGGCGGCAAGCATCACACCACCGTGCTTCACTCCGTCCAGAAGATCGACCGGCTGCGCCAGACAGATACAGATCTCAACAGGTTGATCCACAGCCTAATCGACTCAGTCCATTAGTCTTGTGGGCGTCATCCACAAGGTGGCTTCCGTATGCCCTGTGACAGTCTGTGAATACCTCACTCCAAGTCGCTTTTACCCTTCCGGATGCACTCCTTTCCGCACAGCTTCCGATGGCTTTAACTCCTCAGTCTTGCTATAATTTAGAAAGAAATCAAGGTTTCCACAGGTACTACGACTACGATTACTCTTACCTGATAGAGATCTAGTCAGAAAAACAACCTTCGCTATGGAATTCACCATCAGTAGGGCTGATCTGGTTCGAGAACTGAATCTCTCTCAGGGCGTGGTTGAGAAGAAGACCACGATCCCGATTCTGTCCAATATTTTGCTGGAAGCCGATGGGGATCGCTTATTGCTGACGGCGACCGACCTGGAATTGGGGGTTCGATCCTCGTGTGCCGCAAAGGTCAAGAAAAAGGGCGCGGGCACGATTCCGGCGCGGCGTTTATTGGACTACGTTCGATTGCTTCCCGAGGGCGAGGTCCAGGTTAAAATTCTCGACAACCAATGGGCGAGTCTGGTATGCGGCCGTTCGAAGACACGCATCGCGGGCATGTCTCGCGAAAGTTTTCCGGAGCTGCCTTCGATGCCCGCGGTACTCGCGGAGATACCCATTGGTGTGCTGGCCGGGATGATCGCAAAGACAATTTTCGCGATTTCGAGTGAAGAGTCCCGGTTCACTCTGAATGGCGCACTTCTGGTGCTGAAAAAAGGCAGCATGGCTATGGTCGCGACGGATGGGCATCGTCTGGCGATGGTAGAGAGTTCCAGCGATCTCCCCGGAGTGACGGGAGCGTATCGAGCACTGCTTCCTCGCAAAGCGATGGCGGAGCTTCAGAAGCTCGCGGCGGATGCGGCTCCGGATTCCGTGCTGCGTTTCGCGGGCGATGAGAACCATCTATTTTTCGAGCTGGGGGGCAGAATGCTGCTCAGCCGCAAACTCACGGGAAATTTTCCGGATTTCGAGCGAGTGCTCCCCAAGGAGCACGCGCACTCGGTTTCCGTGAACCGCGACGAGTTTCGAGGCGCGATCGAGCGTGTCGCGCAATTCTCCGACGAGCGGTCGCGCGGAATTCGCGTGGCAGCCGGCGCGGGGGAACTGAAGGTTCATTCGTCGGTATCGGAAACCGGCGAGAGTGAGGACAGCATCGCGGCTGCCTACGATGGACCGGCCGTCGAAATCGGATTCAACGCGGAGTATCTCCTGGACTTCCTGCGCGCCGTCGCGACCGAGGAAGTCACGTTCTTGTTTAAGGACGCACATAGCGCTGGCGAGCTTCGGCCAGGCGGCGAAAAAGCCGACAACTATCGCTACGTAATCATGCCCATGCGGATCTGAGATTTTTTTAGCGAGCGGTTTCAAGAAAGAAGTATGGCGACAAAAGATATCAGCGCAGTCTACGATTCCAGTAGCATCAAAGTTCTCGAAGGCCTGGAGGCGGTGCGTCTCCGCCCGGCGATGTACATTGGATCCACCGGCGACGCGGGTCTGCATCACCTGGTCTATGAAGTGGTCGACAACTCGGTCGACGAAGCGCTGGCAGGCCATTGCTCCGAGATCAATGTCACCATCCACGAAGACGATTCGGTCACAGTGATTGATAACGGCCGCGGCATCCCGACCGGCATGCACGAAGAAGGCGTCTCCGCCGCGGAAGTTGTATTGACCAAGCTGCACGCCGGCGGCAAGTTCGACTCGAACTCCTACAAAGTTTCAGGCGGTCTGCACGGCGTAGGCGTGAGCTGCGTAAATGCGCTGTCGGAAGCACTCCAGCTAGAGATCTGGCAGAAAGGCGGGACTTTTGAGCAGGAGTACGCGCGAGGAGTTCCCAAGGGGCCTCTAACCCAAACCGGCAAGGCAGGCAAGAAGACCGGCACCAAGATCACCTTCAAGCCCGATACGTCCATCATGGACGCATCGAAATTCAATTTCGACACGCTCGCGCAACGGCTTCGTGAGTTGGCGTTTCTAAACAAGGGACTGAAGATTACTCTTACGGACGAACGCGAAGATCCGCCGCGCTCCTCCGAGTTCCAATTCGTCGGCGGGATCGCCGAGTTCATCAAACATCTGAATAAGGGCAAGGCCGTACTGCACGACAAGCCCATCTACTTCGAGGGTGTGCGCGATCTGCCCAATGGCGGCCAGCTGACCATGGAAGTGGCGCTGCAATACAACGACACCTATAGCGAGTCGGTCTTCAGCTTCGCCAACAACATCAACACGGTGGACGGTGGTTCGCACTTAAGCGGATTCCGCAGCGCCCTCACGCGCACCATCAACGCCGCTGGACAGAGCGGTGGTCTCTTCAAAGACGTCAAGGAAAACTTGACAGGCGACGATGTGCGCGAGGGTTTGACGGCAGTGGTCAGCGTGAAATTGCCGCAGCCGCAGTTCGAAGGCCAGACCAAGGGCAAGCTCAACTCCGATATTCAAGGCTACGTGGTCCAGCTCATCAACGAAAAGCTGGGCGAATATTTCGATAAAAATCCCGCGGTGATGAAGAAGATCGTGGGTAAGGCGATTGACGCGGCGCGCGCGCGCGAAGCAGCTCGCAAAGCCCGCGACCTTACGCGTCGCAAAGGCGCGATGGATTCCGGCGGCCTGCCGGGCAAGCTGGCGGATTGCCAGGAACGCGATCCGGAGCGCTGCGAATTGTTCCTGGTCGAGGGCGAATCGGCGGGCGGCACCGCCAAGGGCGGCCGCGACCGGCGCTATCAGGCGATCCTTCCGCTTCGGGGCAAGATCCTGAACGTCGAAAAAGCCCGCTATGACAAGATGCTGGGGCACGAAGAAATCCGCGCGATGATCACGGCCCTCGGCACAGGTATTGGCAAGGACGATTTCGATGTCGCCCGTTTGCGTTACGGCAAGATCATCATCATGACCGACGCGGACGTGGACGGGTCGCACATCCGTACGCTGCTGCTGACATTTTTCTACCGGCACATGCAGGAACTGATCAAGCGCGGTCATATCTTCGTGGCGCAGCCGCCGCTCTATCGCATCAAGAAGGGCAAGAGCGAGAAGTACATCAAGGACGACAAGGAATTCACCCGCGAAATTCTGCGGCGTGCCACCGAAAATCTAAAAGTAGAGACCGGCGACAAGGTCATTCTCGAAAGCACGGAATTGCGGAATTTCCTGATGACGCTCGACGAATTCCAGCTCACCTGGCGGCGCATGGAGCGTCGCTTGCGCGAGCCCCGCGTGGTCGAGGTCCTGGCGCGTCCCGAGCTGGCCATCGACACCAAGGCCGATTTCCAGGAAGAGGCTAATCTTAAGCCAGTCCACGAGGCGCTGAAGGCCCTGAAGATTCAATCCGAGCTGAAGCGCGAAGAGGAACATTCTGCGTGGATGGTGACCTTCAAGGATCCCACCAACGCGGAGCGCGCGATCGACATCGAGCTGGCCACCCAGCCCGAGTATCGTCGGCTGCGGACGCTCGCCAAGCAGGCGGCCAAGCTGAATCGTCCGCCGTTCGTGGTCGTCAAAGATAGCCAGCGCGAGAACCTGGCGACGTGGCGCGATCTTCTCTCGCACGTCAAGTCCGAGGGTACCCGCGAAGTCAGCGTGCAGCGCTATAAGGGCCTGGGCGAGATGAACGCCGAGCAGCTATGGGAAACCACCATGAATATCGAGACCCGCACGCTGCTGAAGGTCCGGCTGGAAGACTTGGTGCTGACCGACGAAATCTTCACTACGCTGATGGGCGAGGATGTCGAGAGCCGGCGGAAGTTCATCGAAGAGAATGCGCTGGACGTGCGGAATCTCGACATCTAATACCCGGCCCGTCTCTTGATATGCTGTTCTAGACGAGGAGAAACCATCATGTTCAAGAAGACGTTTTACGTGCTTGCGGTGCTCGTATTTACTGTAAGCTTGGCGCTTCCACAAGGTAAGGGTGGCGGGAAAGGGTCCGCTGCACCCGGATTAGCTCTGACGTCGCCGGACTTCCAGGACGGTGGTGTCATTCCCGACAAGTTTACACAGGCGGTGCAGGGCGCACCTTCGCCGAAACTCGAATGGACCAACGTCCCCATGGGTACGCAGAGCTTCGTCCTGATCCTCCACGATCCCGACGCCGCGCTCGCTAAGAATCCCGAGGACGTGTTGCACTGGATGGCGTTTAATATCCCCGGGACCGCAACTGGGCTCGCCGGGGGTCAACCCGCCACCGCGTCATCCTCCGATGGAATGATCCAGGCCAAAAACCGGGGCGGAAACGTTGGCTACATGGGACCTGGCAACCCGGCGCAGAATCCGTATCATCACTACACCTTCGAGCTTTTTGCGCTGGACACTAAGCTAATGCTTGGACCGGATGCCACACGTCCGGACGTCCTAAAGGCTATGGAAGGCCACATTCTCGGCAAGGGAGTGTTGGTCGGCCGATTCAAGAGACCGCAATAGACTCCATTCCACCGCGGGTCAGGTGAGATCAATCGACGTAGACTCGCTTGACCCGCGCGCTAATCCCGCATAGCACGCTATAAGAGATCGTCCCCGCCACTCGCGCCACCTGCTGCGCGTCAATCGAAACCCCGTCCTCAGAGCCAAGCAAGGTCACGGCATCCCCCACCCGCAATTCCGGACTCGCTGTGATGTCGATGGTAGTCAGATCCATCGATACCGCACCGATGATTGGCGCCAGCCTCCCCTTCGCGATGACGTGGCCGCGGTTTCCCAGGCGGTGCGGGATGCCATCGGCATAACCTGCGGCGAGAACCGCGATTCGCATAGGGCGGGTCGCACGGTGGATGCCTCCGTAACCGACCAGCGCCCCGGCTTCCAGATCCTTCACGGCCAGCACCGTGGCTTTCCAGGAGAGCGCCGGCTTGACTACCAGTTGTCGCTTAGGCGCGGAGCCCCGCGCCGGCGAAACGTATCCGTAAATGGCGTGTCCAGGCCGGACCAGGTTCCACCACGCGGCCTTGCGCCCGTAGGCCACGGGGATCGTTCCGGACGCGTGAATAAAACGGGGCGTCAGGCCGGCCGCGCGCAATCCGGACAACACACCTTCGAAGTGCAGAAGCTGGTCTTCGGTCTGGCGGCTGTCGTAGTTGCCGGAGGATGCGAAGTGCGTCATCAGGCCTTCGAGGTTCGCGGGCACGGCTTGCACCACACGCGCGATCTCCTCCGCGCCGGCGCGTGTGCCCAATCGGCCCATGCCGCTGTCGATCTTTAAATGATAGGGAACGCGCGCGGCGGATAAATCCTCCAGCGAATGGATCACCGGCGTCAACTGGAACTCTTCCAGGCCGGCCCGCTCCTCGGGGAGAAAATCCGCCATCACCAAGATCCGGGCGCGGACCCCCTGGCGTCGCAGATAGACGCCTTCGTCGACGTTCGAAACGGCCAGCCAGTTGGCGCCTTCGGCTTCGAGCGCCCGCGCCACTTCCGGGGCGCCGTGGCGGTAGGCGTCAGCTTTAACAACGGCCATCACCTCGACCTCGGAGCCGACCACTTTACGCACCGCGCGGTAGTTCGCGCGAATCTGACCCAGCGAAACCTCGACCCAACTTCTCATGACTTGTGCGCCGCCAGCCTAGTCAGAAGTTTCTCATACGCGTCGGTGACCGCGTCCCAACTGTAGCGCGCGCGGACGCGCTCCTGAGCTCTGGTGCGATAAGTTTCGCGCTCGGCATCGGTCATGGCCAAGGCGCGCTCGAGCACCTGGATCAATGTATCCCGCTGAAAAGGCAGCCCAGCGTCGCCTGCCACTTCGGCATTTTCCGCAGTGTCGAGATATAGAGTCAACGCGCCGCGCCCCATCGCTTCGATCAGTGCCGGATGGGTGCCGCCGACCTCCGTGGCGTGGATATATGCGAAGCAATGCGAACCCAGCTCGCGGTAGCCCTCGCCGTAAATCGCCCCGGGGATGATGACGCGCGGATCGTTGGTGGCGCGTACGCGCCCGATGTACTCGGCGGCGTATGGCGCATCGCCAATCAGCGCGAGCTTCATGGGCGTGCGTAACTGCTCGAAGGCTTCGCGGACGAGAAGCGCATTATTCTCCGGCTCCATGCGGCTCACGTAGAGAAAATAGCGTTGGTGCTCCAGACCCAACCGGTTGAGCACCGCGGAGGTCTCGACTTGACCCACATCCGCGCCGTAAGGAATCATTTCTGACGCCCGGCCATACTGGTCGCGATAATAGGCCGCGATGCTCAACGCATCGGTGACTACCGCGTTCGGCATCCAGGTAGCCAGGCGTTCCGAAATGCGGTACCAAGTTTTCGCCAACCAATTCCATTTCTTGCGATTGCGCTCCAAGCCGTCGACATTCAGTGCGACCGGCATGCCCAGCAGGCGCGGGATCCAGGTGAACACCGCGTTGGCAGCGTTGCAGTATAGAACCGCGTCGTACCCGCGGACGCCCGCGAGATGGAATGTAGAAAGGCCGGTGTGCGCGAGCGTATCGAAATACTTGTGCCGGATGGTGGGGAGGTATTTCAGCCTTACGCCGCGGTAAGCGGGTTCAGGATATTTTTCACGGCAATAGACGGTGATGCTGTGGCCGCGGGTGACGAGGCGCGTCGAAAGCTCCTCGGCGAACGTCTCGAATCCGCCATAGCGTGCCGGGATGCCGCGGGTGCCGAGGATCGCGAATCGCACCTCAAGTTTCCTGCGCAGCCGAGGTCTGTTCAGCCGCGAGTCGCGCGTCCCCGGGCCAGAGCCCGAGCGGACGGACGAGGTGCGGGACGGCTCACCGGCTGGTAGGAAAACCAACTGGAAATGTAATCGTCCTTGGCTCTACGACGTTTCATGATCTCGCGGCGCTTTTCCATTACCCTCTTCCAGTTGCGCGCCAGATACCAAAACGCCTTGAGCGAACCGTGCTCGTGAAGAATGCAAGCGCCCACCACCACGAAATCGCGCGCCATGATAGAGGGCCAGTTGCGCCGGTAAAGATCCGAGGTCATGTTCTTCAGCCGCATCAGAAACCGGTTCTTCACCGAGTGCATGTTGATGACGGAGGGCAGGGCCCGCCGATTGCCCGGGAGAACATTGCGCACGTGATATCCGCGTGCCAGCGGTGTGTAGATACACCGCCATCCCATCAGTTGGGCGCGCCAAGCGACGTCTGCATCTTCGCGGTACACGAAGAAATCGGGATCGAAGAACTCGCCCAGTATCGCGATATCCTCAATCATCGAGCGCCGATAGAGCGCCGCCGCGGCAGTGGCGCCGAATACGTACTCAAAGTTCAGGTAGTGGCCGTTATCGACTTCCTGGCTGCCGCGGTCCAGATGCCGCAGCATGGGAGTGAAGTAGATACCGGTGGAATCCACCAACTGTTTATCGGGCAGGTCGAAGGTAGCGCGGATGCTTAGCAGCTTGCCGCATACTGAACCGACCTTGGGGTCTACTTGCCCCGCGTCCACCAGGGCTTGGATAAAGTTGGGCAGCAGCAGAACGTCGGGATTGAGCGTCAGTACCCATTCGCCGTGCGAGAGGCCAATGGCCTGATTCTGGGCTGCCGCGAACCCCACGTTTTCGTCGTTATAGTAAATGCGGCAGCGGTCGGCGAATTGTTCCAGAATGTCCACAGTGCCGTCGGTCGAGGCGTTATCGACCACTACGACCTCCATGTTCAGATACTTCTGTTCCAGAACCGATTCGAGGCAACGCTTAATAAATCTGCCGCTGTTGTAAGTGACTATCGTTACGGAAACCAAATCGTTTGAGGCCATCGTGTCTGTTTTTGTTTTATATTTTTTCGGCGCGCCCCGGCCGCTGTGCCGGCCGTACACCGGACAAAAGCCGTTTTACCGCTAACCGCGTTATTTGGACACAACTAACGACAGGGTTCAGGCTTTGCTCGCGAAACATCCCCGTAATCATTCGCGGAACCGTACTAAGCACCGCCACCAGGCAAATGCCCCGGTACGGCCAAGGGCGGAAATGCTTCGCCCCGTATGTTAGAAGGCTATCATACCAGTACACTTCCATGCGACCCGCAGGAAGTTTCCTGACGGAATGGCCGCCCAGGTGTTGTCCACGAACTTGTGGTACGTATTGGATCCCATATCCCGCCCCGGCCGCTCGCTGGCAAAAATCCACATCTTCGAACCACACCGGATGAAAATCTTCGTCCATGCCGCCCAAGCGTTCCCACACATCGCGGCGGGCCATGAGGAATGCTCCGGCGGGCTGCTCCACCGGGCCTTCGAAATTCAGCTCTCGATCCATGTATCGATAACGTCGGTTTACCGGATTTCCTGGCCATAAACGGTTAATTCCCATAAGTTCAAAGGCCAGGGTAGCCGCAGTGGGAAAACGGCGGATGGTAAACCCCGCTTGAGCCAGCCCGTCCGAGGTGGTCAGCTGACCCGCCGCCAGTCCGTGTGCCTCGCAGGCCTCGATCAAAGGGGTTAGAAGTGTCCGCAGTTGGACGTCCGGATTCAGCAGAAGAATCGGATGGCCGGCTGTCTCACGGAAACCCTGGTTGGCGGCTCCCGCGAAGCCACGATTTTCACGGTTCGCAACCAGCTTAACTTGGGGATTCACGACGGACCGCCGCCGAACCAGGTCCACCGTCTGATCGGTGGACGAATTGTCGACCACTGTCACGATCACACCGGGAGCCATTTCAGCCAGCGCATCGAGGCAGCTCAAGATCACCTCCGCCGAGTTGTAGGTGACAATTACAGCCCCTGCAGCCAGAAATAGGCCCTCCAATAGCGGTCGAACCCGGTCTGCAGCTGGACCTCAAGAATTGTTTTCTCGCTTTCCTCAACTAAAGCCTGGATGTTTTCGGACAATGGCCTCTGCGCAGGGATGGACCGAGCAACGCGCATGCCCGCCATCTTACCCTGGAGATAAGCGCCTGCACACCCGTGGCAGAGAGCCAGTAATCCCCATAGCAATTGTCCGGCCACGATGGGCCATCGCGGTAAACCACCGAAGTGCTTTGCTGTCAATAAGACCTGATTACGGGCAATCAGCCTTACCGAGTATTTATTCCACTGTCCCCATGTCGAACTTCCCTGGTGGTATGCAATGGCCGTCGGTACATAGACACCCCAGCAACCGGCGATTGCGCACCTCAGGCCGAAATCGGCGTCCTCGAGATAGGACTCGAAGCTTTCATCCAAAAAACCGATTTCCTCGAATAGAGGTCGCTGGAACAGGGCTGCGGTCATGGGCGCCATTCTGATCCGGCGAGATTGATCCCAGAAGGGCCCATCGGGCTTTCCCGAGCCACAGCGGCAGGCGCAGGCGCCTCGCGAAATTGCATCAAATGCCCCGTCGATACGGGAGGGGTCGCTGGCGCGGAGCGTTTTTCCGGTGGCAAACCACGCATTACCGTTTTTCACGTCTTTTTCGACTGTTGCGAGCAGCGTCGCCAACCAATCGGCTGCGAGGGTCACATCGTTGTTCAGGATGGCGATCCAATCGGCGTGGGAAGCTTCGATTCCGCGATTTACCGCCGCGGCGAAACCCAGATTGCGCTCCAGGCGGATCACGTTCGCACCTGCCTGTGCAGCCACCACGGCGGAATCGTCCGTGGAACCGTTGTCGACTACGATGATCTCATCGAACGGCCGTGTTTGCTCCGCGAGATTCGCCAGCAGCGTCTGAAGAAGATCCCTCCGGTTCCAGTGAGGAACTACGGCGGCCACCTTCATGAGAACCGCTTCTTAACCAGGAACCAGAGATTGTATAGTCCGTCGCGCCAAGGATTGAGTTTGATCTCGCCCAACCGCGAGCTGTATAGAATCGATAGCTCCGCGAAGCGATGCCGATTCAGCTTTAGCGCTTCAATCTTAATCTCCTCGGAAAATGCCATCCCATCCGATTCCAGTTTCATTTTGGCGAGAATCGACCGGTGGAATACCCACATGCCCGACTGCGAATCGCGAACCCAAGTCAGGTACAAAACGGACATCGCCAGCGACAACATCAGATTGCCGACCCAGTGTTTAAAGCTCATGGCCGACCCGTCCCGCACCGGGAAACGCGAAGCGTTCAGAAAGTCGACCTTCAGATGGATGAAGGCTTCGAGCAGATAGGAGATCGCGTCAGGCGGATAGCTGTGGTCGCCATCGAGCGTGATGACAATATCGCCGCAAGCCGCCGCCAAGCCGGTTTTGTAACTCCTGCCATATCCACGCGCATCTTCCCGGATCACCTGCGCCCCGTATCTCGCGGCGACTTCCGACGTCCGGTCCGTCGAGCCATTATCGACGACCAGCACTTGGTCGACAAACTCCGGCATGCGGATCAATACCTGCTCGACGCCCTGTTCCTCGTTCAAACACGGCATGATCACCGTGATGGTTTGTCCCTTATACATTCGGCCGTTTCACCAGCATAGCTTGACCGGCTTGTCGGGTATGATGGGGGACATGAAGTGGCTCACCAACATGGCCTTGTGCTTCGGAATGGGCGCGCTCTGCGCCTTACTCCCGCTTTCGACTGCGCGCGGCGAGATCTTCGGAGTGAAGACGGTATACGTGCTTCCCATGGCCGGTGGTCTCGACCAATACCTGGCGTTACAACTCTCTTCCAGTGGAATTCTCCAAGTGGTTACGGATCCGAAAAAGGCCGACGCAATCTTGACCGATGGAATTGGGACGCGCCTGGAGGACAGTCTCACTGAGCTCTATGGCGCTCCAGTCGAAGCCGACAAGTCCGACAAGGACAAAGATAAGTCCAGCGCCGCCAATTCGGCCCGGCCGGGCATGCGGACGCTCTCCAGCAGCCGCGGTCTGGTTTTTTTAGTGAACCGGACCAGCCGGGACGTGCTTTGGAGCACCTTCGAGCGGCAGAAAAGCACCGATCCCGAGGATCTGAGGCATGTGGCGAAGAAGATCGTGGAGCGGTTGGCGAAAGCGAATGCCACTAAGTAGAACCGGGTTGATAAGTAGAACCGCGTTGAGCTTCGTCAGGATACCTGGCTCTTGACCATGTCAGGAGCTGTCGTGGTTTGGTCCTGTCGCATCCTTCCCACTTCCGCGCGATAGCACTCCAGCAGTCGTTGTGTAATCACCCGCATATCGCGCTTGGCGACGACTTCGGCCCGCGCGCGCCGAGCCAGTGCTTCAGCTTCCTCGGGATGGCGCAGCAGGTGAACCACGTGCGCGGCGAACGGCGCCGGATCATCGGCCAACGCGCAGATGTCGCCATCTTTATCGGCCAGTCCCTCCGCGCCCATACGCGTCGAAACCACCGGGATTCCCGCGGCGAATGCCTCGAGTAGTTTCACGCGCACTCCCGAACCCGCCAGGATGGGGCAGACGAACACGGAGTAGCGCATGAGCGGCTCGCGGACGTCCTCCACGAAGCCGATCATCTCGATCGCCTCGGATTCCCGCAAGGAGTGCCGCGGGGGAGGATCGGACCCCACAATTACCAGCCTCGCCCGGGACTCTTCTTTACGGATTCGCGGAAAAACCTCTTGCAGGAACCACTGCAGCGCTTCCACGTTGGGCATATGCCGAAAGCTGCCCAGAAACAGCAGCGTGTACGGTTCGCGTCCGGAGGGACGGAATTCATAACCGGACGTGTCGATCCCTGCGCGAAATGCGTCATCTACGCGGCCGTTCAGTTGAGGAAGAAAAGACCGCAGATATTCGGCGTTATCGCGGCTGCAAACCTGAATGCGGTCGAGCCGAGGCAGCAGTTTTAATTCGTAGCGAATCGCCCGCAGATATTCCCAGCGCGAAACCGTCCGCTCGATCACGCTGTTCATGTAGGGAAGCCGCCGCGCAATGGATTGGAAGTAAACATCGTGTTCGAACAGGATGCTGGGTATGTGGCGATACTGCCCGGCGTATTGCCCCATGACCACATATTCGAGCTGCAGAACGTCGATTGATCGCGTGTAAATCTGCCGGTGGATCAGCCAGGCCAAGTCCCGGTTGCGGAATTCCCGAGGTGCGTGCGGCTCCGGCGATCCTAGTGCCCTCGGGCGTCCAGTCAGCCGGACGACATACTCCGTGGATGCGCAAATGTTGTCCAGTTCCGCGTGTGCCGCCCGCTCGCGTTCGTGATCCAGCAAAACAATCAAGTGGAGGTCGCACAACCGGGCCAATTCGTGCACGGTTTGGTACATGAACACGCCGCCGCCATGGATCGGGGGACAAATTGGGTAGGGAGCCACAAACAAAACCGCCAGACGCGAAGGATCGCGGCGGAGCGGCACGAAGGTATCTCGATAGTGGCCTCCGAGGGGTCGCTGGAACGCTTGCTGATCTGAGACGATCGCGAGGCGGCGGGCTCGCACGCGCGCGACGAGCGCACGCGGGAGAACCAGAAATGCTCGCAGGATTCCCGAAAAGCTCGGACGCTCCGGAGAGTCGCCGGCGAGCCAGCTTAGAGTCGCGCCGCCCCACGTGTAGAGAAAGTGCGAACCGAGCCAGCGCCAATCGTGGATGTTTTTCCAAGTGAACAACAAAAAGTTTTTCTTGAGCACCGACTGGATATAGGCTTCCGAAAAACGCTTGCCGATGGTGCCACGATGTTCGTGGTAGACCACGCTGGCGGGCTGGTACAGAACTTTCCAGCCGCGTTTCCACGCGAGATAGCCTAGGTCGGTGTCTTCGAGATAGAACGGTTTGAGCAGTTCGTCGAAGCCGCCCAGCTCCAGAAACTTTTTGCGATCGAAAGCGCACGAGCCGCCCCCGCCATAGAAACAGGGATAGAGCTGGCGGATCTCTGGCTCAATGCGGTGCCGTACGCGGAGCCCGCCTTGTGACCACCATCCCTCGGTTAGTCCACTCTCTTCACGCACTCTATTGGGATCAGTAAAGAAGATCTGGCAGGAGACAGCGAAGGTTTTATCATCGTCGAAACCGTTCAGTAGCGGCTGCAGGAAATCGCGCTCCACGCGCATGTCGCTGTTGAGCAGAACCACGATGTCATTGATCGCCGCCTCGAACCCAGCGTTTGAGCCGCCGCCGAATCCCAGGTTATGTTCGAGGGCTAGCACTCGAACTTGAGGAAAGTGTTCGCGGACAAACTGTGCGCTGCCGTCCTCGGAGCCGTTGTCGACGACGATGATTTCGTTTTGCGGCGAGTCTGAAAGCGCATCAATGACGGACGGAAGATATTTCTCGAGTAGATCACGGCCATTCCAGTTGGGAATAACCACGCTCGCAGCGCGAGTGTTGGGAACCGTGTCTTGCGGTAATTTCTTGCGTCGCGCCAACGAGGATAAAACGTCGCACACGAAGAGCACGACCGCGGCGAGTAGCAACAGGATCGGGGAAAGTACAGCGAGAGGCAGGCCCCGAAGCAATTTCCAGGCGCCTGCCAGGAAACGCGTCATTCCATTGCTTCCTTGGCAGCCGTTTCCTTGAACTGCGGTCCGAGCCCCAATTGGCGGCCTAGCTTCAGCCATCGGGATTGGCGGACCATTTCGAGCTGCCCGGTCGCTTCTTGCAACTGTGCGTCAAGACGTCGCGCCCACTCTGTACGCTCGACCACGGTGGCCTCGGCGGTATCGAGCAAACGGACGGTGTCCGTTAGCTGCTTGGTCCGTTGTTCGACCTCGGCAGTGAGACGCTGCTCAATCTCAAGCGCCCAATCGGTCTTGCGCCGGTTTTCTTCATTGAGCTCGGTGATGATTTGAAGCGCGCGGGTCTGTTCGGATTCGAGTTGTTTTTGGAGATGGTCGCGATCCGCCGTAGTTTCTTGGAGCCAAATGCGGACCTGCCCGAGTTCTTGCTCCAGTAGGCGGATATGTTCCTCGCGCTCCCGCAAGAGATTCGCGGCCCGCGGGGCGTAAAGAAAGTTAGAAAGATGTGGAATTGGCGCGCAGGAGCAAATGCCGATGAAGAAGTTCGCCGTTTCAGGATCTCCGGATGGGCGCCCTAGCTCGGCCTCTGTTCCGGGCGCTTGCATTCCATCGTAGAACGCGAACGCCTCTACGCGGTCTTGAAATAGAATCTGCACGTGCGGGAAGAATTCACCCAGCGCCGTACGGAACTCTGCGAATTCGAATTCGTGCTCGTGGAACGGATTCGGACCGGACTTGGCTCGGGTTTCCGCGTAGTAGCGCTTATTAGGCGTCGATACAATCAGCAAGCCGTCAGGTTCAAGCACTCGGCGGGCCTCGGCTAACAGAGCCCGCCAGTCTTGAAGATGTTCGATGACTTCGAAGGCCGTGACCAGATCGAAAGAGCCAGCCGGAAACGGTACCGCGCTGGCCGAGCACTGAAGAAATCGCGCGGATGGAAAATGGCGATCGGCGTAGTCGATCGCTTCTGGTGCAAGATCGACTCCTAGAGCTGAAGACGCGACCCGTGCGAGATCAGCGGTTCCGTAGCCAGTACCGCAACCGAGGTCGAGAACGCGGCACCCCACTGCGAAGCGCGTTGCTAATGCGTAGCGAGCGACGTGCTCCCCCCACAGATCGTCATTGACCTGGCCAGGAATGACGCGTTCTCCCGTGAATTCACTCACGGAGTCACCACGCCGCTGCCCACTTTGGTGTTCACTTTGACCCGGCAATCCAGATGGAACTGTCCATACATCGGCTGGCCCGATCTCTCCATCTGCAAGACCACGGCATTATCGATCCAGTCGCACATGGAGTAGTGTTCCAAGGATCCATTCGCGATCGCGGGCGAGAAGGAGAACGACGATGCATACAACGCCGGCAAATCCAGGTAAAAATCGACGGTGCAAACGTCGCCAGCGATCATCGGCGGAAGATCCTGACGCTCGCGAGCGGTATTGGTGCCCGCAAAGTCGACACCCAGATGATTGCGGAACATGAAGCCGACGATGGGACGGTCGAGATTTTCTTTCGCCCGTACGCTAATTCTTACTACAATTGTAGAATTCGGCTTGAGCGAGGAAACGCGCGCGCCCTCTGCATCCAGCACTGTTATGCCCAAGATTTGCGCTTTGCTGTCGCCAAAGCGGTGATCAACATTAGGGATCTCCTCGACAACTTCCTCCGGCGCTTGGAGACTGCGCGCTTCCGCCAAAGGAAATTCATGCGTCTGATATACGCGGTCCTTCTCAGACATCGCGGCGAGGTATTGAGCCACAACTAAGTCAGTCCTTCCGAGAGCTTTAACCACGCCCTTTTCCAGCCACATCGCTCGATCGCCCAGCGCCTTTACGTCGCCAGTGGCGTGCGAGACGAACAGAATGGTGACGCCGCGCTGACGGAGTTCGTGCACTTTGCGCATGCAGCGTTGACGGAAATAGACGTCCCCCACGGCGAGCGCTTCATCCACTAGTAATATTTCCGGATCGACGTGGATTGCAACCGCAAACGCCAGCCGGACGGCCATTCCACTCGAATAAGTCTTTACCGGCTGACGAATAAAGTCTCCGATCTCAGCAAACGCTTCGATGTCCGGGAACCGGCGATCCATTTCCTTGTTCGAGAGGCCGAGAATCGCTCCATTGAGGTACACGTTGTCCTTGCCTGAAAATTCCGGATTGAACCCAGAACCCAGCTCGAGCAGCGCCGCGACACGCCCGTGAGCGATCGCCGTCCCACTGCTAGGCGCGAGAATTCCGGCGCAGATCTGGAGCAATGTGCTTTTGCCCGAACCGTTTTCGCCGACGACGCAGAAGGTCTCCCCGCGCTGGACTTCGAAGCTCACGTCGCGCAAAGCCCAGAATTCCGTATGGAATCGGCGGGTTTGAAACGTCGCGAGTTCCTTCAATCGATCCCGCGGAGCGGCGTAGATCGAGTAACTTTTCGAAACGTTAGAGAATTGGACAGCCGGAGAAGACACTAGAGAAATTGTAGTCCAAACTTGACAGCTTCCAGCGGCGATCCTTACGCTGGTAAGCAGCGCCGGCGTAGCTCAGTTGGTTAGAGCGACGGTCTCATAATCCGTAGGTAGCTGGTTCGAATCCAGCCGCCGGCACCACTACTTCCCGCTCACAATCTGCTGATACAACCGGTCCAGATCGGCCTGCGAGTAATATTCGATTTCGATGCGGCCGCGCTGCTCGCTCAGTTCGACAATCCGGACTCGCGTTCCTAGCGCCCGCTCGAGTTCATCCGCAGCAGCCCGCACGTTCGGATCCTGCGCCGCCTCTTTGCGCGAGCCAGACGCCGGTTTGTCCCGGTCAGCGGTCATTTCCTGGACCTGGGTTTCCACTTGTCGAACGGAAAGCCCTAAGGCCACGGCCTTTTCCGCTAATTGAATCTGCTCATCTGCCGTGGGCAATCCAAGGATCGCCCGCGCGTGCCCCATCGATAAGCGCCGTTCCGCGACCAGAAGCTGAACTTCCTTCGGCAGTTTCAGAAGACGAACAATGTTCGCGATGGACGTCCGGTCCTTGCCGGTGCGCCGGCCAATTTCTTCCTGTGAAAGCCCCAGATCCCGGCCGAGCCGTTCGAAGGCATGCGCGGTTTCAATCGGGTTCAGATCCTCGCGCTGGATGTTCTCAATGAGCGCTACCTCGAGCATGGCGCGATCAGCGACATCCTGGACCACCACGGGCACGTCCTCGAGCTCAGCGATTCGCGCCGCCCGCCAGCGGCGTTCGCCGGCCACGATCTGGTAACCATCGCCCAAACGGCGCACGATGATCGGTTGAATAATCCCGTTGGCTCGGATGGAGGCGGCCAGCTCTTCGAGTCCGTCTGAGTTGAACGACGTTCGCGGCTGCATTGGATTCGGCTGGATGAGGCCCAGCGGCAGCGTGCTAGGCTTTGCCACAGTGGTCGTGGGTGCGGGCGCCGCCACAGCAGAGGTTGGGCCCGTTTGCCCACGGCCGGGGAGGAGAGCGGAAAGTCCCTTACCCAGCGCTTTGCGTGGCTTGTCGTCGGCGCTGTTCATTCGCTAGAATCTCCTTCGCGTGTTTTTAATGGTACGCCGCCCCCCGAGAACGAGGGTCGTACATCAGAATCGGCTTGCCGTAGCTCGGCGCTTCCGCTAACCGAATGCTACGAGGAATGACGGTTGTAAGTACTTGATCAGTAAAGAAGTCTTTCAAATCATCCGCCACTTGCCGAGCGAGATTTGTGCGCTCGTCGTACATGGTGAGCAGGATACCCTCAATCTGAAGCGGGCGGGAAAACGACTCTCGGACGCGATCCACAGTGTCCATCAATTGCGAAATTCCTTCCAGCGCGAAGAATTCGCATTGGATCGGAATTAGGACAGAGTCCGCTGCCACTAAGGCATTTAGCGTCAGCAGATCCAGCGCGGGCGGGCAGTCTACAAGGATGTAGTCATAGCGGTCTCGGATTGTTTGGATGATTTCCTGAAGTCGATGCTCGCGATTAGGAAGATCGACCAAGTCCAGATTCCCAGCTACCAGGTTCTTGTCGGCCGGAATGAGATCGAGTCCATCACAGTGTGTGGGCTGAATCGTTTGGGAGATATCCATTCCACCCAGTAGTGCATCGTAGAGCGTTTTGATCTCAGGCGTCTTATCAATCCCCAAGCCGCTGGTGGAATTGCCTTGCGGGTCACAATCTATCAGCAGAACGCGCAGATCATTGGCAGCTAGGGACGCGGCCAGGTTCACGGCGGTGGTTGTTTTGCCGACGCCGCCCTTCTGGTTCGAGATGGCGATTACTTTGGCCATGTCTTCAGAATCTTATCACGGGTGTTTCACGTGGAACACGAGGTAGCGACCTGTTCCCCACGGAATCGGCTCCCAATTGTCACAACCTGGGATTTCTTCGCTGCCGACCAACAGCGCCAAGTTGTTTGCCAACTTCAGCTTAAGAAGATCTTTTGGCGAAACGGCCCGCGAAACGAGGCAGTCATATTCGGTCTTAAGATTTTCTGCGCGGTCTGTGAGTACGGTTACGTTCTTAAGATTCCGGCTTGCTTCACGCAGAAAAACGCCCTTTCGCTGATGGGATTCTATTAGCGTTATCGAGCATTCTGGACGCAGGATCGCGATGGGAATTCCGGGGAAGCCAGCGCCGGAACCCACGTCGACGATCCGGAGCGGTCCTGCCGGGAGTTTCGTTCCTATGAATAACGATTCGCAGTAGTGCAACTGGACGGCGTCCTCGACCGATTCAATTCGTGTAAGATTGAGACGCGCATTCCATTGAGTGAGCAGCTTATAGTGGGCTTCGAGAGCGTCGATCTGACTAACGGTGAGCGAGCCATACGGTGCGAACTCCCGAACCAAAAGCTCACGGAACATTAGCTATTGCTGGAGGCTAAGGTACACGTCGAGCACCGCGATTGCGGCCGGCGTGATTCCTGGGATGCGGCTGGCTTGCCCCAAGGTTTCCGGCCGTACGCGACCCAGTTTCTCGGACGCTTCATTCGAGAGTCCCGGGACTCCGACATAGATGAATTCCGCCGGGATCCGTCGCGATTCCGCGCCCTGTAGGCGAGCGACGAGCTTCTGTTGCTGCGCGATGTAGCCCGCGTACTTGAACTCCGTCTCCACTGTTTGCAGCACTCCGTGGACCCAATCATTCGCCGGAAGGCCGGGAACATTGGCGATTTTGCTATCCGGTCGGCGCAACCAATCCCTAAGCGCGGGACGCGTTTCGAGGATATGCCGCAATTGGAGCTTCTGAGTTTGTTTCTTGTTATGGATTTCCCAGCGGTCATCGGTTACCAGCCCGCAACGGCGCCCAAGCGGTGTAAGTCGTTCATCCGCGTTGTCGATGCGCAGGTGCAATCTGAATTCTGCCCGCGATGTGAACATACGGTACGGCTCGTCAGCCCCTTTGGTGATGAGGTCGCTGACGAGGATGCCAATGTAGCCCTCGGTTCGCTCGATGATCACCGCATCAGACGAGCCTACGCGAGCGGCGGCATTCAAACCGGCGATCAACCCCTGGCAGGCTGCCTCCTCGTATCCGGAGGTGCCATTGATCTGTCCAGCCAGGAAAAGCCCATCGATATTCTTGAGCTCAAGCGTATGCTTCAGCTCTCGCGGATCGATCGCATCGTACTCGATCGCGTATCCTGGTCGAATCATCTCCGCATCTTCGAGCCCTGGTACAGAGGCCAGCATTCTGGTCTGCACGTCGATCGGCATGCTGGTGGACATGCCGTTTACGTAAATCTCGTAAGTGTCCAGACCCTCAGGTTCGAGGAACAATTGATGACGCGTCTTATCCGGGAACTTAACAACCTTGTCTTCAATAGAGGGGCAATACCGCGGGCCGATGCCCTCGATCTGCCCGCTATAAAGAGGCGATCTCTTGATGCTATCTCGAAGAATCGAATGAGTTTCATCGGTAGTGAAAGCAATATGACAAGGAACCTGCTCACGTACTATCTTTGTAGTAAGAAACGAAAAAGGCGTCGGCTCCGGATCGCCGTGCTGAGGCTCAAACCGGGACCACTCAATCGTCCTGCCGTCCAAGCGGGGCGGAGTGCCCGTCTTCAGGCGTTTCCAATCAAGATCAAGCGACCGAAGCTGATCGCCCAGCAAATTCGATGATGCCTCGCCGCTGCGTCCGCAGCTATACGTCTGCTCGCCCACATGCGCCAGCCCGTTCAGGAAGGTTCCGGTGGTGATCACCACCGCTTCCGCGTCCAGCACGCGACCGTCCCGCAGCTCGACACCTGTGACGCGCCGCGCAGAACTTTTCTCCAGACCCGCGATCACCAGGCGAGCCACCTCGGCCTGAATGATCCGCAGATTCGGTTCCTTCTCCAGAACTTCGCGCATCTTTAAGCGATATAGCTTCTTGTCGCACTGGGCACGCGGCGACCATACCGCCGGCCCGCGGCTGGTATTGAGCAAGCGGAACTGAATGCCGACAGCGTCGGTGACCTCGCCCATCACGCCGCCGAGAGCATCGATCTCCCGTACCAGATGCCCCTTGGCGATACCGCCCACCGCTGGATTGCATGACATCTGCGCAATCAGATCTAGGTTCATGGTGATCATCGCCGTGCGCAAGCCCAGACGAGCGCAGGCGCGCGCCGCTTCACAGCCGGCGTGTCCGGCTCCCACGACGATCACTTGATATGGCTTCGACACGTTAGCTACATTCTATCTTGCCGCGGTAAACTGGCAGTTCCCGTGAAGATTCTCGTCTCGTGAAAATTCTTATCATCGGTAGCGGTGGCCGCGAACATGCGATTGCATGGCGTCTGGCGCAAGAAGGTCATCAGATTTACGGCGCGCCAGGCAATCCCGGGATTGCGGAACTCGGTCAGCTTCTGCCGACCACGGATTACCTGGCCGCGGCGGACTCGGTCGATCCCGATCTCACAGTCGTCGGACCGGAGGTTCCTCTCGTCGCTGGTGTGGTCAATCAATTCCGCGCCGCCAAGCGCAAGATTGTTGGGCCTGCGCAAGACGCCGCGCAACTCGAAGGCAGTAAGATTCATTCCAAGGAATTCATGCGGCGCCTTGGTATTCCCACGGCTCGCTACGTTCGCGTGGAGTCAGTCGAAGTGGGGATTACTGCGCTCGCTGAGTTCGACAACCCTGTTGTGATCAAAGCGGACGGACTCGCGGCGGGCAAAGGCGTCATCATCGCGCAAGACCGCGCCGAGGCTGAGGCTGCGGTGCGGTCGCTCGGCCCGCGCCTGGTGATCGAAGAATTTCTCGAAGGCGAAGAAGTCAGTTTCATCGCCCTATGTGACGGGAAAAGCATTGTACCGCTCGAAGCCACGCAAGATCACAAAGCCGTCGGCGATGGCGACACCGGTCCCAACACCGGCGGAATGGGCGCATACTGCGACGGCCGCATCCTCGCGAAGTCCGATGCACAGCATGTGCTCGACACAGTGATCGGTCCGGTGGTTGAGGCCACTCGTTTCACCGGATTTCTCTACGCTGGACTGATAATGACCGCGAACGGGCCCAAAGTCCTCGAATTCAACGTTCGCTTGGGCGATCCGGAAACACAGCCCTTGATGCAGCGTCTCGACTCTCCATTTGGCGAAGTCCTGATGGCTTCCGCGACTGGAAATCTTGCGGGCGTCTCGTTACGTTGGAAGGCGGAACCCTCCGTATGTGTAGTGCTGGCTGCGGCAGGTTATCCGGGTCTAATTCGTACTGGCGATCTGATCACCGGAATCGACCGCGCCGGCACGCAAGTCTTCCAGGCGGGAACCAAGCAAAGTTCAAGGGGACTCGAAACGGCAGGAGGCCGCGTGTTGGGCGTGACGGCGTCCGGTACCGATCTTGCCGGGGCAGCCGCGAACGCCTACGTCGCGGTGGGCAAGATTCACTTCAATGGGATGCAGTACCGGCACGACATCGCCCGCAAAGGCCTAAAGCGCTGGGGCCCTGCTACAATCAAGACAATTGCTCCCTGAAGTGCGGGGACGTAGCTCAGTTGGATAGAGCGGTCGCCTCCTAAGCGACAGGTCGGCAGTTCGAATCTGCCCGTCCCCACCATAAAATTGGGGCGCAGGATCAGAGGTACGACTGCTCGAAAATGAAGAATGGTCCGGTCGACTCTCCTAAGCGACAGGTCGGCAGTTCGAACTTGCCGGTCGCTGGCAGAAAATTGCACTGGCGCGACGGGCTGTGGTATGAAAGAAGTTCCCTTTCACCAGGAAGTTTTGAGGTGATTTGACCCCAGTATGGCTTACGTAATCGCAGAACCTTGCATCGGCACCAAAGACGCGGCGTGTGTGGACGCCTGTCCCGTGGATTGCATCCACCCTAAGAAAGACGATCCTAAGTTCGCCACGGAAGAGTTGATTTATATCGACCCCGTCGAATGTATCGATTGCGGGGCATGTGTTCCAGTGTGTCCGGTCTCGGCAATTTTTGCCTTGGACGACCTTCCGGAAAAGTGGTCCGACTTCGCCGGTAAGAACGCCTCCTATTTTGGCCGATAATGAAGATTCATTAAGGCTCTCCACATCCAGCTTGCTTTGTGCAAGATACTGGTTATAATAGCCCCATGCGCAAAATCCTCCTGATGGTTGTTGTGGCCAGTCTCGCCGCTTTCGTTATGTTCGCCCAAGATAAGGGCGGAGGCGGGAAGGGCGGTGGAAAGGGCAAGGCCCCTCGCGTCAACCTTAAGGTCCTGCCGGACGACGCTAATTTGATTCCAACGATGCAAAGTTTCGTGGCTGGCCTGGGTCTCGCGGACAAGGGCGGTTGCAACTTCTGCCATGAGATGGACCGGTCTTCCGACGCGAAGCCAGAAAAAGTGACTGCGAGGATGATGATCTCCATGGTGAAGGAGATCAACTCCAAATTCCCGGACGGCAAAGTACACGTCACCTGCTTCACCTGCCATCGCGGCAGCACGATGCCGTTGACCGCCCCGGCGGCCAACTAGCACCCGCAAGTAGTGCCCGGAATGGAGTTTGACGGGCTACGTGTTTTATCTCTCGAAAGCCGGCGTTCCGCTGAAATCGAGAAGCTGATTCGCGCACGGGGCGGCCAACCTTTTGTCGCCCCCTCGATGCGAGAGGTTCCCCTCGAAAACAATACCGAGGCATTTCTCTTTGCCACCCGCCTGTTTGTAGGCGAATTCGACATGGTGATTCTGCTCACCGGCGTCGGGGCGCGCCTGCTAAACCAAATCCTGGAAACGCGCTATCCGCCTGGAGCCTTCCCCGAGGCTTTGCGGCAGTTAACTGTTGTGGTTCGTGGATCGAAGCCCGCAGCCGTCATGCGCGAATGGAACGTGCCGGTGGCGGTGAGCGTTCCTGAGCCCAACACCTGGCGCGAGATCCTAACCGCGACCGCTGCGCGGCCCGAGCGGAACATTGCCCTCCAGGAGTTCGGGCGTAGGAGCACGGAACTGCTCGAAGGGCTGCGAAATCGCGGCGCACACGTCACTTCAGTCCCTGTCTATCAATGGGATCTTCCTGAAGACACCGGCCCGCTGCGCGAAGCTGTCCAGCGCCTTGCGGAAGGCCAGTTCGATGTTGTGCTGTTCACCACTTCGGTCCAGGCTGTTCACCTGCTCCGTGTCGCCACCGAAGAGCACCTGGAGGACCAGGTGCGTGCGGCGCTTCCTCGCATGGTCGTGGCATCGGTCGGCCCCAGCACCAGCGAAACGCTCCGCGAGCACGACGTTCGTGTCGATTTCGAGCCATCCCACCCCAAAATGGGTTTCCTGGTCAACGAAACTTCGCAGCACGCTCGCAAGATTCTACAATCGAAGCAGTGAACCCGAAGCAGGAGAACGAGTTTTTTCGCCTGATGGCGCGCTACTCTCCGGTCATCATGCTGATGCCGGCGAGCGCTCTAGCCGGCTACGCGATCGGCTACGGTCTCGACTATCTCTTTTCCACCGCTTTCTTGCGCTTTGTTTTCCTGATCCTTGGAGTAGTTTCGGGCATTGTCCAGTTGATCCGCATCCTGGGCCGCGATACATGAGCGGTTTCAATTACGATCGCGCGCTGACCCGGATCAAATACCTCACGCTATTGGTCGGTTCGGTAGGCACGGCAGCGATGTTTGTCGCGCGCGGGCGAGGCGCAGCCGCCGGATTCCTGGCGGGCGCCGGACTCTCTTATGTGAACTTCGAACTGCTCTCCGGGCTAGCCTACGTGGTGGGAGGATCTTCCCCGAAGGTGCGCGGCTGGGCTGTTCTCATAGCCCTGCGCTATGCGATCGTCGGCGTCGCCGCCTATGTTATAGTGAGGGTTCTTGGAATCACGCCAGTGGCCGTGTTAGCGGGTCTCTTAGCGGTTTTCGCGGCGGTGATCCTCGAAATTCTCTACGAGTTAATTTTGTATGCCAGAACATGAACTGTGGCTAACCGCCCTGTTTAACGACTACCTTGCCGGTATCGCTAACTCGATCCTGGCTGTGTTTAATATTCACCTCGAGAACCAGGCCCGTCCGTGGGCGAATTGGATTGTGATGGAGCTGCTTGTGGTCGCGCTCCTGATGGCACTCGCGGCTGCGGTACGGTCGAGTCTTTCACCAGACAAACCCGGAAAGCTCCAGCACGTTTTCGAATTGCTGTACGGATTTATTAAGACGCAGGCCTCCGAAGTGGGCATTGAACACCCGGAGAGGTACTCTGCGTTCTTCGGCACGCTGTTCGTGTTCGTCCTGGCGATGAACTTGATCGGGGCTATTCCGATCTTCGAATCGCCCACCATGGAGGTTGCCGTACCGGTTGGGCTCGCGGTCGCCACGTGGATCTACTACCACGCTATGGGCGTGTGGGAGCTGGGGCCGGGGAAGTACCTGAAGCACTTTCTGGGCCCCGTGATCTGGCTGGCGCCGATCATGATTTTTATCGAAGTCATCGGCCACTTTGCGCGCATGCTTTCACTCTCGGTTCGCCTTTACGGCAACATGCTCGCGGGCGAACAGATTACCAACGCTTTTATCGGTCTGACCTACTTGATCGTCCCCGTGATTTTTATGTTCTTGCACGTTTTCGTTGCATTCCTGCAAGCCTATGTTTTTGCATTGCTCGCTATGATCTACGTGAGCATGGCGACTGCGCATGAGCACTAAACATTTTTATATAGATCATCTTTATATAGATCATCGGTAATAACGGCATCATCGCGCCGAGTGTGAGCCACTGATCCCCCAGGACAGCCCGGAACCACCTCCTCGGCGCAACTTAATACGAAAGGGAAGGTACACAAAGAAATGATTACCAAAAAGACACTGCTTCTGGCAGCGTTGTTTTTGCTGGTTGCTTGTCCAATGTTCGGGCAGACTCCCGGCACGTCGGGCATGGGACCTGGAGAAGTGAAATTCTTCGGCGCTATGCTGGGTCTGGGGATCGCTGGAGGTCTCTGCGGAATTGGACAGGGCAAGGCGGTCGCAGGCGCTGCCGAAGCGATCGCGCGCAACCCGGGAGCGGCGGCCGGAATTCGGTTCACATTTATTCTTGGTTTGGTGTTTATCGAAACACTCACCATTTACGGATTGGCCATCGTTTTCTTGTATTTGAAGTAGCCGCTGTACTTGTGGGGTGGGGCTGCCAAGGCCCCGCCACAAGCATCCTCATGAAGCTGCAAGGCATTTTCCCCGCCATCACGACCCCGTTCGATCACAACGGCGACCTGTACAAGGTCAAAATCCAGCACAACATTGAAAAGTGGAATCGCACCGGTCTGGCGGGATACTTAGTCACAGGCTCGACCGGGGAAACTCCTTACCTCACTGCGGAAGAAAAGATCCAGGTGTGGGAATGGTCGGCGCAGTACGCGGCTTCCGATAAAGTTCTGATCGCCGGCTCGGGAGCCGAGAGCGTCCGCGAGTCGATTCGGCTCACGAATCGCGCTGCCGAGCTGGGCTACAAGGCCGGCCTCGTATTGGCTCCGCACTATTTCCGAAGCATGATGAGCCGCATGGAGACGCAGATCTTATTCTTCCGCGCGGTGGCCGATCAGGCCAAGATTCCGATCCTGCTATATCACTTTCCCCAAGTCACCGGTATCGATCTGACGCCCGAAGCGGTGGCGACACTTGCCGAGCATCCCAATATCATCGGGATGAAGGACAGTTCCGGAAATCTCGAAGGAACCAAGCGATTCATCGCCGCCGCGAAGCCCGGATTCCAGGTGCTCACAGGGTCGGCCGGCCTGCTGGCAGAATCGCTGGCGGCTGGATGCCCGGGTGCCATCCTGGCTCTAGCCAACGCCGTGCCATACGCGTGCATCAGTATTTACGAGGCTCACCGCACCCGCGAACCCGAGGCTGCGATGGACTGGCAAAATCGCATCGCCTGCGCATCGAAGCTGTGCGCCACCACCTACGGGATTCCCGGATTGAAGTACGCGATGGATCTGAAGGGCTACTACGGCGGTCCTACGCGTCTGCCGTTGACCGTTGTCACTCCCCAGGCGAAACAAGAGATCGAGCAGGGATTCGAAGGAATCAAAAGCTAGGGCACCGAATAAGGAGCGAGTCCGGATCTAGGATCCACTTAGAGCGACCCCTGGCGGCACGCAGTTTTCCGCCGCGACAATCCTTGGCGTAAGCCACGATCAGGTCCGAGACATAGTCCGCAGCGAAACCCGCTAAGCCCGATTCAGACGCGTTGGTCTCGAGCACCACCATGTAAGGATGCCGGCCATAGAAAACCGGAGGTAGCCCGAGTCGTTTTCTCAGATCGAAGATCGCGACGTCGTGGCGGTTCGCCTCGAACGGAGTGATGGCGCGCACGCGCGACGCATCGACGACAAAATCCCGGCCGGCGATGCGAAACGGAAGATACTCCACGCCTTTCTCATCGGTTCAACTTTTCCAAGTGTGAGCGCGAAGCATTCACGGCAATATATCCGCACGCTGCGACTGCTAAGAACATTTCCAGCACTTGACTATGGCCCAGCGTCAGCTCCGTCCAGCCCGAAATCATCACTGCGATGATTGTGGCGATGGCGCCATGAAGCACCCAGCGCGACTCGGACTGCGCGGGTAGCCTGTGCAAAGAGGTCCAGAAATCGTACAGCATTTGGCCCAGCAGCCATAGCAATATACCCAACGCCGGTAACCCGCGCTCAGCCCCATAGTGGATGTAGATGTTGTGTAGGTGCTCCTTGTACCAGGCGATGGGGAACGGATGCGGGAGGTCAGCTGGAAGATATTCCATGAATTGCGGGCCAACCTGCTCGGGTCCCACGCCCACAATGGGGTGAGCTCGGATCATTTCCCAACCCACGCGACGTAGCGCAGCGCGATGAGCGCGCGAGTCCAGAACACCTTCCTGCGCGCCGAAGCTGGATAGAGCGCGGTCGCGCACCTTCAGGGGATTCGCCAGCAAGACAATCCCGATCAAAAGTGGCACGGCGGTGACCAACCATTTATTTTTCCACCACAGCAGCCATAACGCGCCGGCGACCGTCCCCAGCCACATGCTCCGAGTGAAGGCGAGGAGAATCCCGGCGCCGATGATCACAAGCGCCGGAATGAGCCAGCCAGAACCGCGCCGGTTCACGGAATACAACAGCAGTGCGCCGGCCATCAGCAGCGTCATCATGAGGAGGGCGCTGAATGTCATCCAATGATCGACGAAACCGGTGATGCGATTGCCATTGACGTAGACGTAGTAGAAAAATCGTGGAGTGGAGCGGTACATGTGTACGAATTGCCCGAAACCCCACAGCGCGGACAGCGTCGCCCCGGCTGCCCAGGCCAGCGTGAGAATGCGGATCTGAGATAAAGTACGGACGGCGGAATACACCACGAAGAGCATCAGCCAGACGTAGAATTTCTTCACTTG
>Ga0157369_10001520_pt1 | contig 28464 bp, 33 predicted proteins | sample C25metaG_FD_113461 | JGI IMG/M metagenome (GOLD analysis project Ga0157369, IMG submission 113461) | Corn rhizosphere microbial communities from Kellogg Biological Station, Michigan, USA - C2-5 metaG | ecosystem: Host-associated > Plants > Roots > Rhizosphere > Soil | place: USA: Michigan... | reverse complement strand
TAACTCTTGAAAAATCCATCGTTTTACCCTATAATTTCAGGTTGTACGCGGGTATAGCTCAGTTGTTAGAGCGCATCCTTGCCAAGGATGAGGCCAGGAGTTAGAGTCTCCTTACCCGCACCAAATGGGAATTATCAGACACTTCGGTGTCTTTTTTCTTTAGCTCACCTCTAAAAAATACGCTTACTTTTGGTGTGTAAACTTTTTCATCTGAATTAATATAAATTCCAGCTGGAAATAGCATTTGTTTACACACTAGTCGGTTCTCTTTTGTAATATAAGACTCTAGAAAGTGTTTGCCAGTATCCTGTATAAAGCTTAGAGCAAACGTCATAAACTCTTTTCTATCATCCTCTTCTTGTTCGCTAAGTTTTCTTAGCTGCGCATTAAGACTTGTTAGCTCTTCTTTCTTCTTATCAATGATCTTGAGCAGGTCCTCTTTGATAGTGGCATTACTATCGTCCGTAGCACTTTCTACTTTTTGTTCAATGTATCTTTCAACGTCACTGATAGTGTGCCTCAAAGACCTCAATTCCTGTGCTTTGTTTTGGCTGTCTTTTTCCCAAACTATATCAAGCGCCTCAATAATTTTACTTTGAGTTTCTGGCGACATTTCGTAACGCTCGAATAGATTTGCGATCTTTTCGTGCAGTTCGTTTTTATGCCAATAGCGCTTACAGGAGCGGCACCGATACTTTTCATAAAACTTTATGTATTTTCCGTTGCTATGTTTAAAGCCAACCAACCTTCCTTTATTTTTAAGATCTATACATGCGCTATCTTCCACGATGTTATTGAGCGGAAAGAGCGGATTACCTTTTCTCTTAGGACCTATTTGATACTTTGGTTTTAGATCAAAAATATCGATAAGCCTGTGATGCTCTTCGAGGCTGATGAGCGGTTCGTGTAGACCTTCAATGTCGCTTATTTTGATTTGTGCATTCATCTCGAGGAAACCTGCATAGTATATATCGGTGGCTATCTTTCTGAACTTGTCCATCTTATACGGTGCGTGATCTTTAGTGAATGCACTTTTATTGAACTCAATAAGCGCGTTAGTCGGACCGACAAATCCAGCGCACATCCTTTTTAAGATCTTCTGTAATTCACGTCCTCGGACGGGGTGGATCTCGTGAACGCCTGGCGTCACACCTTTCATATAACCTGGCTTCGGATGAAAAGTGTAGCGACCCTCCTTGAGTGCAGCGGTTTGTCCGTTGATGGACTTATTTTTCCGCTCCTCATTACTACCACCAGCTCTCCATCCTTCTAGAAATCTGAAGAGACTTGCATTGTGAGTATCTTCATTCAGCTCAGGCTTATCTGCAAACCACACACGTACGTCAAGCTCGTAGAGAAACTTAACGTACCAATAAGTCTGCTCTTCGGGGCTTCGCATGAAACGGTCAACTTCTTGGACGATTAGATATTTGACGTTTTTATGTCTTTTACAATAATCGTATATCTCTAAAAGATCTTTTCGATTATAGTTGACTCCTTTTTTGCTAGATACCGCACCTTCCCAAACTGCATCGTCGGGTATTCTTGCACCCAATCGATCGGCTTCTTTTAATACATTTCCTTTTTGATGGCTTAGGCTGTTATTGAGAAGCTGCTCAATAGACGAAACCCTACAAAGCGCTACTGCTAATACTTCTGGCATGGCTAAATCCCCTAGACATTAGTAGGAGTCTCTGGGATAAAGCCTGCAATTCAAAGGCAACAGAGACCCCTACTAATGTTAGTGATTTATTTGGTTTGATGAATTGCATGGTCTTGTCCTGACCTAAACTCTAGACTTGTTGCTTGTTTTTAAAAATATCTAAGATAAGTTGCGCGAAATCTAGCGCTTCTTGTCGACTGAGTGTTTCAGTCTTAGTAGGTTTCTTTTTTGCTTTCTGAGATGTTGCGGGCATCACAAAAGTGCTCCTGAAGTCTAATGCTTCAATTAGCGCTTGTAAGCCCGTTTTTACCGAGTCGTTCTCGTATACTTACATCTCATGCTGGTGTTGCACCGTTTTTTTGAGCGGTTCGTCCCGCTACACAACTACATGAAATACGACGGTTTATTAATGTAATCCTATTATAGCGTATTTTTAGTTAGACGGCTTAGCGATAAAGAGAGCGACATTGTCACCATCTTGCGTCAGGCTGCCAACTGTAAATGCATCCACAGATTGTTTATCATCGGGTTTGCTGGGGTCTAGCGGTTCAAATAAATCAGATGCTTTGCCATTGATATCAGTTAAAACTTGGTTCTCAAATGTAGCATCCACTTTATAACCCCTGGCTTTAAGCTCTTTATAGACCACTAGTCCTTCTTTGCCTTTGTAGTCATCAGCGTTAAGCTTTGACAAGGCAGCTGTGTTAGCATTGCTGTCAGTCGTTTTCTTTGAGGCACTATCAGTACTAGTTGGTTTACTACCATCAGCTTGACCAAATGAGCCTATTGCTCCTAGGATGATAATCACGACAATTACCCAGAACCACCATTTTTTAAATAACTTCTTGTCTTTCATCTATGGACCTCCGTTTAATTATTTACGCGGTGTCCATAAAAAAGGACGACCCGCAGGTCGTCTAAAACCAGCATCGGCTTACGCCAAATACTTTTACGCGAGTCGTCCATTTTCATGGCGTAACAACGCGAAATGCGCTTCCAATGCTAGTTTTAGACATTGTTTATTATATAGTTTCCAGTTAAGTAAAGCTAGGCGCAAGACTATTATCTAATTTAGGCAAAAACACGTTTTAAATATCGTTCCCAAATATTTGCCATTTATACAGCGGAGTCTAAAAATCCATGTCGCAAAGGGAGGGTCCCCCCCTATACTTTCTGAGAGACTGAAATTAAATTAGTTGGCAGAAGGTTTAAAGCCATATCGCCCGAGACTATAAAAAGCATCCATGCTTGGCAATATTTTATCAAGATCTTCATCTTTGTAGCCTATTGATTGTAACACCCCATAGATAAACAAATACTCAAACTTGTTTGCAACATCAAGCATCTCCCCATATTCAAGCAGTTCTTTCTTGCCAGCAATCTTCACGTGCGTGATATGGTTTCTAGTCGCTGCAATTTTAACAAAGTCTAGATCTTTAAAATAGTCTTCAGAACCAGTATTTTTTAAATATTTATCGACAACTCTTTTTAGTTTTGTATCAAGGCTTACGTGGCTGATGGGTGCGCAGAAGTCACAGAACTTATGACCACATTCTTTACAGTCCTTCAGCTTAATAAGTTTTCTCTTTGTCTCGTCTTCGAAGTTCTCGATAAAACGTTCATAAAGTGACTCAATTATCAGCACGGAGTACATAAAGTATTGTTCGATTACTCCGTTCTGTTTTGCTGGTAAGAAGATGGCAAGGTAGTGATCTATGCTTGTTTGCAAGTCAGTGTCTTTTAGAAGGGTGAAATAATTAGCAGAGATTTTTTCTGGATCCGACATAAAGCAATCAAAAAGCCAGCTATGGGGTGGTGTAGGTTGGTTCTCGCTTTCAATTGCAATCTTTCTATATTGTTTAGATACTACTAGGACAGTGTTGCTTCTATCTCTATTGAGTTTGGAAGGTATTAATTCTATGGATACATCATTAAAATCATTTTCAAAATAAGAAGACAGCATTAATAGGTTTCTAATTTTGCTAAAGTCAGAAAACATTTGGTCAATTGTCTTGCTGGTCTTGTATTTAAGAACGATAGAGTCACTTTGCTGAACAGTCACTCCGTCCATACTAGAAGTACTAGGGAAGCCCGTTTCAAGAAAAATGTCTAAGCCAACACTCCTATATATAAGCTTTTTGATAAAGGGCGCATTTATTATTATTTGGTCGCCTTTGTACTGCGCGCCTGCATTTGATACATGGATAAGCTTACCGCTAGGGGTTACGCGCAGTTCTTTAAATGAACTACTTTTGATTGGAGATTGAGATTGCAATAATATATAGCCCCTGTAGTTGTAGGTTGCAAAGTGACCCGATCTGTTCATTGATGTCGAGCTACCCGCGTTTCGGGACTTTAAAAGCTTGAAGAAATACCTCTGATCAACACTATTAGCCTTAAGCTCGCTAATATTGGTATGGGGCTCGCTATGATCTATGCGTCCGATATCAAGAGAGACATAGAAGTGAGTGCCTTTATCCTCTATTCGACCACGGGTTTTCTTTCGTGGATAATAACTCCACTCCTGCGCTGACTCTAGTTCCATAATTTCATTCTATCTCAAACATTGCTAATAGCTACATATACTCGTAAGCATTCTCTTGCATGTGAACAAAATCGTAGTATTCACTCCAAGACTCGTCGCCGTCATGGTCAAGGTTTGTATATTTTTCAGGGTGAGTATTCAATTCATCAAAATCGTATTCCGACATTTCGAGTTCGCAAGCAGGGCATTCAAACCACATGGAAGCTGTCGGACCGTCATAGTCTACATCGACCACACCAGTGTAATATAGGGTCTTATTATAGCAAGCAGGACATCTCATTGGCTTGTCTATCATTAAGAACTGGTCCTGGACTAAATTTAATTCCGCGTTTTTTAACTCTGATTTTTCAACTTTACTGAACTCTCCGTAAAGCTCTCGTGCAGCTTTAATCTTATGGTCAAGGCGGTTACTGAGCTGCTTCGCAATAATTGGTGCTTTTATCTTAAACTCGTCTTGCTTATCCTTAGGTAGATCAAGACCTAAGACGCTTTTTATTAAGTCTCTGTGATCAACCAAAAGATAAATAAGCATGCTATGCGAGGTTAAGTTATCTACCTCATGACGTGGATCATGGACAATCCTATTTCTTTCATCCTTCAGTCGACCGATTATATTGATCAGGTCTAAGGGTAGAGCCGATAAAGACTTCGCTCGTTGCAATAGAACACCCAAGTCCTCATATCGGGCGCCCTCCGCATCTTCTGGTCCCATTTTAACTATCATAGCCAACATATCATGAGCTGAACCGAGACTACTTAAATTGTAAGGCAATAGACTGTTCTCCCTCCTAAGGGACTCTTTGACGAGGTATTCGCCTAAAATAACTCCGCTTACGATCGCCAGTTCAATAACGTGTTTGTCGCCATGTAGTAAGTCGTCAATTAATCGCGTATGAAGTGTTTCTATGAAGCCCGTTTCGTCACTATAGTGGTTCATACTTAAGGTATTGTCTTTCTGCTGATGCTTTACATCTATAATAGTTTCTATTGTATGAATAAGCAAAGAGCAAGAAACTATCACTATACCGTAAGATTATTCTAGGTCTATGATCTTCTTCTTGCCCTTGCTATCGATGTAGTAGTATTTGACGGTATTTTTAGCTTTGCTAATGACAGGCTTAACAGTAGCTGGTAGTAGTACATCTTTCATAGGTTTATCGTTTGTCATCTTCTTGCCCGAAAGTAAGGCGTCCTTTAATTCATTAGCCATAATACTCTTCAGTCTATCAACCGCCTGTGGATTTTGACTGAGTTGATAAGCACTAAACGGCACTAGATACTGCACGATAAATCTAAACACATTAGGATAATAGCCCTTGATATTCGTTGAGTACTTTTCGATTTTCCCGTCAACAGCTTTATCGAAAAGCTTTTCCCATAATAATTCTTTATAGCGACTTGCTGTTGGTGTAGTTGAGTGTATGGAGATGTATGAATGAGCTTCTCTGAATAGGTTACCGTCTGGATCTTCGTTATCGTGATACAGAACGGTCATGTCTTCTATAAGTTCATATACCTTGTGGGCGAATAGCCCAGTAAGCGTCGTTTGCTCGTAAGCTCCTCGAGTATTGACAGCTTGCAGCTCTGCATCGTTATTTTTAAAACTATCAGGATCTTTGTCGTAAGACAGTAAGTCTGTTGTGATTGCACGCTCGATTTGCGATAAAACTTTATACGCAGTAGATGTCATGATGTCGTTTGAGTAATGTAGGCGCTCTTTCTTATCATATGCGAGCCTTCTAGTAACACCACTATCACCAATGAGCTGGTCTAGTATTTGGCGTATATTATCTAAAAGCTGCTCGTTGCCAGGCTGTTTCTTATAGCTTTTTACCATGCGCTCTAATAATCGCAGGAGTACGTCGACATACTTATCTAGGGGGATATCGGTCTTTCCTACATGGTAAGTAAGCATACTGGGTATAATCCTATGCTGGTGTGTGATCTTTGTGCTGGTGAGAAGTTTATATACGTTAACGAACCGAGCAGTGCCTTTGTTAGCGTCTTTTTGGGTGTAAAGTAACGACCTTTGATTAAGGATAAGATGCTCCATAAGGTTTTCATAAAGCACGTTAGCCAGCTCTCCGCGCCCATATGGATTGAACTTATTTTCTAGAAGAACCAGATCATGTAAGAAAGGATAGTTGTTCGTGCAGATATGCTTCATTACTGCTTCATCGGTGAGTAGCTGGTATAGTATTTCAAATGCGTAGTTTGAACCATCTTGTTTTTTGGGCTTTTTATTTGGATCTGGGTTCGGATCAATCCTAAAGCGTTCGGGGCTATAGTAGAGTGCTGATCGAACAAGCGCTGGTAGATTGTAGTGAATAATTTCAACCACCTCTTCAATGTTACCTCGTACTAGGAACTTTGAGGTGATGTCATAAAACTTATCGGCAGAATGTTTGGTAATTATTTTTTTGCGATCAATCTGTGCCTGAATGTTTCGCCAGTCCTTTTTCGGATACTTATTGTAAGTGATTTTGATCTTAGGGATAGTAATGACGAGGTGAGATCTATTAAGACGCGTGTACATGTAAATTACTATTGATAGACCGACTGTAATAGCAATGAAGCCAGCAATCTGTAATAGTTGGTTGAGCGTCATGCTATTCCAGAGCATTTTATCTGCATGTGGCATCAGTATGGATACTAATGGTAAAAAGTATCCGATGATCAAAAGGGCAACCGCAAGGGATTTAACAAAGTTATTGGATAACCTCCAGATAAGTAGATAGCGAGGTTTTAGAAATTGTAGTGCAGCGATAATCAAACCAACGAAGGTGAGCATATCCCCAAGATTTAAATAGGTTTGTTCCATGTGTAGATTATACTATATAATCTTTTTTGCATTACGCTAGTGCTTATTAATAAAAGTTTGCCGACAAAATCAATTTAGCACTTGATGGGCAGTCTACGGTCTAGGACTATCGAACGGCTTGGCGTCCTTTCTGTTATTTCACCATAATAAGTATGAATAGGTATACTAGAGATATCAAAAGGAGCCGACTAATGTTAGAAAAGCAGATAGAACTAATAGCCAATCCCCAGGAGTTCACGAGACTTTATAACACAGTCTTGAGCCTAAAGTACGGTGAGGATTTCTTATCCATTGATGATGACCAGCGAGACAGCGGCAATGATGGATACGTAATAAGTGAGAAGCGGATGATTGCTGGACATTGCTTTAAGCGTATCCAAAAGCAAAAAATTAATGAAGAGATATTTTCAAAAATGTCTTCAGATCTCAATAAGGCGAAGCGGCTAAAAGATGCTGGTAGTTGGGACATTCAAAATTGGACATTCTTATCAAATTATCCAATTAGTGAAGACGTTGCCCGAAAGATTATCGCCCTAGGAAAAAAGTATGCAATTAATGTCACCTGGAAAGGAGCTGGTTACTTCGCAGAAATACTTCAAGAGTACAAGCACGCAAAAGATCTATTCCCAGATTTACAGATCAATGACCTGACGCCAAAAATCGATCGACTGCTCTCAGCTCTTGACCCTAGTTATAAATCAAAGCCCATCGAGCAAGTGCCGAGGGATGAGGTGACACTCAAGAGGCTAATTGATGAAAAACCAGATGGATGGGAATACCTTTATTTTGCGAGTAGCCTATTCCTAGGCAGGAAAAGGCTTGAGAACTTATACAGAGACTATTCTATAGGGTATGCACGATCAAATGGTCAAGAGCTGGACGTTCAAGAAGCTAAGGATAGTATGAAGAGCTTCTTTACAAAACTTACGCGTAGTACAGACGGAATGGAGCGAGTATTCTCAAGAGAGCAAAGTGTAAGGGCATTTGGTGCACCTGGAGAGCCTGGCAGTGTCGAAGAAATTGATTACATGACACGTCATATATTAGATAGCTACGAAGATATGTTGAGATGGGCGTACGATGCCAGGGCGTACACTTATCCAGATGAGCTTAATAATTTTATCGCGGCTGCAACTCAGTTAGCAGAGCAGCCTGTCAAGGAGATACGCGAATGGATAGATCTAGTGGTTGCTAAAACTGATAAAATACCTTCATATTTGGCAGATACTAACCCCGCTAAAGGTGACCTCAACTTTGAATTTACTCTCACGCTGACTATATCTCCAATCGCGCTTGAGAAATTTAACCAAGAGTTTAAGAAAGCTAAGAAACTCTTTTAATACTCTATTACTAGCCGCATCCGTGTAAGTCTCGCTACTTACTTAGACGATAAGTATTCTTGGTATGGCACCGCTAATAGTATTCTCCATTTAGCCATCTCGTCTCTGATTTCGTGTAAAAATAACTCAAGATATTGCACCATTGAAATTATAGAAAAAGAGCTCACCTGAGCTCTTTTTCTTATAGCAACCAATGGACATATTCGGAGTCGTAATTTTCTATGCAAGCCAGTTAGCTCTTATGCTAATTTTCTTGCCAAGATCTCCAAGCATAATATGATTGCTTGAACTGAGCCCTTTTGGTGACACGTTGCTCCTGCGGATAGCTTTCAAAGATACCATCATCGCCCGCAACAATACCGAACATCTGCGAAATCTGATCTGACTGATTTATTAGATACTGCCTAATCGGAGGCAAAGTATCGCCGTACGCGATAAGTGGTTCTGGCTGTTGAGAAAGAACATCGGCAATAAGCCAGCGCAAGCCTTCTTCGCAGTCGGGCGCATCGCCACGGACAATATGACTACCTGCACGCAAGGCAGTACGTAGATATCCTACGCGCTCAATCGCATTAAATGCTCGACCTAATTTACTCTCTCCAGTATGGTCGAATACCACCTCAGTCCTCGCCCTATTAATTAGTGTCGTATCACCGTTATAAAAACTGGCGAGGTTGGCTTCGAAAGCAGCTTGCTCCTCAAGCTCATCAGTGGCCGTTTTATCGCCAAATGAAATGTCGCCGACAATTGACTCTGCCCAGTCATGAATAAGCGCGGCAACTTGCAATAGCTGTTCGTCCTCATCGGTAAGAAAGTTAGGGCTGAGTATCTGCGACGCTCTAATGAAATCTTGAGCTAAACCGTAAGTGAGTGTTAGGTGGGTTAGATTATTAACATCAGCACCTAGCAAGTCGACCCAGCGCTCATTTGATACGTCGGCTGGTTTGTAACGCTCATAGCGAACGCGGTCAGCAAGAGTCTTACCGAAGTCAGTTTTCTTAAATTCCTCATGGATCTCTATCAACCGAGTGCGGGGTGTATGTTCCATATAGTGTCCTTGTTCAGTTATGTCCACTAGCATCTCAAAGACCGACATATGTATCCAGGGTATTTTATACCCCTGGAAAAAGCGCAGTAATTGAGGTACATTGAGTGTAATGAAGAGGCCTGAGTTACATCGAGTTGAAATCTTAGTTTTGCGTACATTGCGACGTAGTACTTCTGCGCGCTTCAGCGAACTTATGAAGCCAACAGAATTAAAAAGCGACGCGTTCAAGTTTTATGTTCGAAGGCTACGGGAGCTTGGGTACATAGGCAAGGATGAAGATGGAAACTATTCGCTTACGGCAGTCGGGAAGGAGTTTGCTAATAATCTTGATGAAGATACAGCAATGATCCAAAAGCAGCCTAAACTTTCAATCCTCATAATTATCCCTAAGCCCAAAGATGAGACTCGTTTCCTTTTTCAACGCCGCTTGCGCCAACCTTACTATGATTTTTACGGTCAACTCAGTGGTCCTGTGAGATGGGGCGAGGAGATTGAAGTGAGCGCCGCAAGAGAACTTACTAAGCAAACGGGCCTCGTTGGTGATTGCAAAGTCATAGGCTTTTATCGCCAAAAAGATTTCGACAACACGGCTAAATTACTACTTGAGGATAAATTATTCGCGATTGTAGAAGCGATTGTCAAAGATGAAGTACTTGAGAATTCATGGAGTGGCGGTTATAACGAATGGATGACGCTTGAGGAGTATATGCAAAAAGAGAAACGGTTCCCTGCTACCGAGAGAGTCTTAGCGATGCGAGCTACTAATCAAACATACGCTTCAGAAATGGCAAGTTATGCGCCGGAAGAATATTGAGGGCTAATATTAAAGTGGCTATGAGTAGCTGTCTTTAGTAGACAACTGGCAATATGTTTTCTTTCTGATTCGGTAAGGACGGGAGGCTCTGCAGGTCGTTATTTACCAGTGTCTCAAAAAGTTTGAGCAAGTTCTGTTCCATTGCACCACGAAATCATATAAAAGAGGCACCCAGAGTGTCTCTTTTGGTACTATGAGATGTATGAATGTATTGAACACTGCGCGTCAGCGTCAAGTTATTAACCAGCTCATGGACTTTCAGACAAATGATGCTACGCCTACTACCGACTTTTCGATAAAGCCAGAGTATACATTGATCGCGCATCTGCCCGAAGACATATGCGCAAAACTGCAGATGATATCAAAAAAACTGCAAGACCGATTTCCGGAGCACTACTATTACACTCCAGAGCAGTACCATCTAACCGTAGTGCCTATACCTCGAGATCTAGAAGTTAAGAATATAATCGAGCTACTCGAGCCTCTGCTTAGTGAGTGGCGTCTGCCTATTGAAGCTCGAGGCCTTGCAGTTAATCGTTTTCAATCTGGCGTTGTTCTATACCCCGAAGAAGAGTCACTTGTTGATATGCGGCAAAAGCTACGTGAAGCGTTGGATATGCCGACTCAGTCTTACGCTAATCATCGGCCCGTATGGGAGGAGTTATTATGGGCAAATATCCTACGCTTCCAAGAAGTACCTTCAGAAGAAATGCTTCAGCAAATACGAAGTTATGCAACAGATTTAATGGGATCCTTCGTGCTCAATAAGTTTGAGCTGTATGATATCTCGACAAAGACTCTAGAACTTTCTTCGAGCAGGTTGCTGTATACATTTAAGGCTTAGTGGGGCGCAGGCCGCGTATATTTAAAACGACACAGTCTTTAGCGAATCTTGTTCCATTAGAATGATGCGTCAAAGGGGCTGGTCGTCGAGATTAAATCTGCTGACTAGCTCTTTTACTACCTCGCAATATTTACCTATAACATGGATTATGGTATAATAAACATATATGGCATCTGAGATTCCAAAAGTACTGGTCCTTGGTCCAATTACTCCTTCTGCTGACTCTGCTAAATCTGAACGGCTAATTTATCCAAAGTTACAGCCAGCAGTAGAAAAACACAGACCCTACGAACGTGCAAGAATGGCTCGGTTTTGGCAAACTGAAGAGGGCTCGTTAGATGAGCATGCGGCTGCGCAGCAGCTAGCTATGCAGTATATGCTGATGGGCGCTCATGCGCTTACATTCTCTGCCGACCCTGAACTTTGGTCACAAAGGTACACTCAGGCAACGAGTGAGATATATGGGCTTCCCGAGCCGAAGCTTGCTCAGCAACTATGGCGGGAACAGCAAAATGATAGCGGGGAGGTAGAGGAGCCTTTTAAGGCCGTTGCTGAAAGAGTCGGAGAATTTCTGGACAGCAAGTATGCTTCAGTCTTTGCTGCTTTGAATATCGATATTGTATCATCGGAGTCGATAGGCCCAGATGGTATAGCTAGCAAGTTTGAGGCAGCTATCGCCGTGCTTGCTCAAGAGCATGATTCAGATTGGGCCGAGTGGACAGTCGAGCGTAATGATGAAAAGGATTCGCTAAGTGTCGTGGCAGGTAGTAAAAAAATCCTTGTTGGTATGCGCCGTGCAAATGTACAGCCCCAGCAGCTAAAGGCTCTGTTCGCACACGAAGTACTTGTGCATGGTTTACGTGGCGTAAATGGTCAAAAGACATCTAAAGAACTGGGTAATGGTCTGCCAGGATATCTTGATGCCGAAGAGGGTTTTGGCGTGTTCGTTGAATATGCAGTTAGCGGAAAGATCTCTGAGAAAAACGTCGATCGGTATATTGATATAGCGTATGCACTCGGGCAAATTGATGGCATGCAGCATACTCGCCAGGAGCTGATAGATCATGCTATGAAACGAGCTACTAAGCGTAATGACAAGGCCGAGCAAAAGAAAGCCCCAGAAGACTTAGCCAAAGAAGTGTATGCTCACGTGAATCGTATTTATCGCGGATCGTTAGGTAATGAGCATGTCGGGGTTTTCACTAAAGATATAAGCTACCATAAGGGATTCATTGAAATGGCACGATATATCCAAGAGCAGGTTGAAAGCGGGAATACTATTGATGATATTATAGCCTTTTTATCAAGTGGAAAGTTTGACCCAACCAATTCAAGGCATGTTGACTACCTAAGGGAGACATTGGTATAGTATGTTTTTCAAGGACCAGCTTGCTTTCTATGTGAATTCTGAGATCCAACAACCAATAAATAATAAAACCTCCGCTTTCCTTTGCGTCTGGTAAGGTGGAAATACATTCAAGACGATTGTCCATCAACCCTTCAAAAAGTTTGAGCACCTTCTGTAATGTTGCACCATTGAAATCATATAAAAGAGCTCACTTGAGCTCTTTTTGTTATGCAGATGTGTGTATATCGCTCGACATGACGAACCTCCTAGCGAGGCATAAATAATTGATTTACACAACATTTATGGTATAAATAACTTATGAGGACAGGTTCAAGAGAATCTATTGGCTATGTGAATGCTGGTGGAAGAGGCACTAGGCTAAGTGACCTTTTTAATCCTGACGCAAAAACGGGCGTTGCAAAAGCGCTCCTTCCTATCGGCGAACCACAAATTAAGCTAGTCGATCATCACATTAATAACCTTCGACAGCAAGGTATCGAAAAGGTAGTGATCGCTACGGGTGATCAACACCAGGTATTCGAGTATATTAATGACGTCTATGGTGGTAAAGATAATGTAGTCGCTACAAGAAGCTTGGAGCAACTTGGAACGGGCGGCGACCTTGTGGAATACGCTAGGCAGAACGAGTCAAGTGAAAATATTTTAGTACAGAATGTCGATACTATATTAGATATCGATCTAGAGGCACTTCTCCATGAATTTAATAGAACCAGAGAGCTTGGTGGACTTGCTACGATTGCTTTAACATTGAGCAAGGGCGTACCAAATGAGGGCGCTTATGAGGTTACGGAATCTGGAAAGGTTCGGCGCTCAAAAGAATTTTATAATGTCGGTGCGCCAGATGACGAAGCTATAAAGTACCAGGCAAGCAGTACGGGGGCGGTGGTAATTGAAGCAGGCTTTCTCAGACAACATGCTTGGCAATTAAAGGACGGGCAACTATCTCTCTATCGTGATATCTTAAAAGACGCATGGGAGCGCGGAGGATTGTTTGCATATGATAATGGAACAAGGTTCTTCCGAGACATTGGGACAACGGCAACATGGCTTGCCTCGCAGGGCGATGAAGAGCTGCAGCAGTATCTAAGGTATAATAGAGCTGTATAAATCACACAAGAGGAGGGTTCTGAATGAGTGACGATAACGTTAAACCATGGGAAGAATTACGAAGAGAGCAAGTCTTTAAGAAATATTCCCGCGCTATCGATAAGGTCGATTTTCTACTCCCGAATGGGGAAGAAGCGGATTTTTATATCAAGGCAGAAGCTCCTGCAGCTGCTATCTTTGCGCTCACAGAGGATGGCGAAGTGGTCATGGCGCGACAGTTTCGTCCGGGCCCTAAAAAAGTACTAGACGAGCTTCCTGGCGGCTACATTGAACCAGGCGAGGGTGCGCTTGAAGCGATTAAGCGTGAATTTAAAGAAGAGACAGGGTATGAAGGCGAATTTGTAGAGATTGGCACTTGTCTCGATGACGCCTATTCAACAATGGAACGCCACTGTTTTGTCGCTACTAACTGCAGAAAAGTTACAGAGCCTACTCATACGGCTACTGAGCATACTATGCTCGTGCTCAAGTCTTTAGACGATTTCCGTAAGCAGCTTCGTTCAGGTCAGATGACTGATGTTGAAGTTGGCTACATGGCACTCGATTATCTAAATAAACTGTAGCAACAGACAACCCCCTAAAGGTGCAGAGGCTCAATAGATGATTAGAGTGCCACCCTCTTTAGGATCAGGTAGGATTCGAGGAATCTGTAGTTGAGCATTTATCGATGCTTCCAAAAGTTTGAGCAAGTTCTGTTCCATTGCACTATTGGAATTATGCAGAAGAACTCACTAGAGTGCGTTTGCTATACTGAGATCAATATAAATCACGCAGCATGCTATTTGAAAAAACGAAGGCCGGCAGCTTTAAAAGTGAATGCGTACTATGGTAATTTATAGAAGGCTAAAATATGAAATCATATCTAAAAGAAATCTGGCGGACTAAATCCTTCTATATAGAATCCCTCCTTACATTACTCGCTCTTTGTGTCGCGCGTTATATATTTGAATGGCACCTTCCAACAGAGGGTGATTTGGGGCTTGGAACTGGCTTTATTACAGCTCTCGTGTTGACGATGGGCCCAATTATATATGTGAAGGGTAGGGGACTAAAGGTGCAAAAGCCGAAGCCTCGTTTTGTAGAACCTCGTTTATGGATAATTACGATAGGGTATTTAGTGGCGATTGCGTTGGCAGGACTTACACTTGTCGCAACACTAAGTGCCACGCCATATGCGGATTTCGTGTTTGACTCAGCTGACAAGGATTCCTTTATAGGCACGGCCGCACTTTCTTTTATTTGCCTCTTTGCATTTCTGGTTCCTATGACAATCTACATGCTTTTTATAAGTTTACGGTATAAAAAGATAGTTGAATATAATACTCCCGAGTGGAAAAGACTGATGACCAAGTAAGGCATATTTAGGGTGACGCTAATAGGTAGATGTGGTGTTATTTTGTTTGAAAGAATCTTTATATCTTTGAGCACCATCTGATTCATTTATAATAAGCCCATGGACGACTTCTCCCTTGATGAAATATATAAAGCTTTTCGGCGCGAAGTAGAATCTCGCGGACTCCATGGGCCAGTGTTAGAGCGGAGTGGTGATGACGAGACAGAGTATGAATTATTTGCCTACACCTACGAACCACAGGCTGATGATGAGCTAGATTTTCAGTTGGCGGTTGAGTCAACGGGAATATATAATCTGACGATTGGTCCGATAGAAGAAACGGTCGAAATGGGCGCAGTCGACCGATCAATCGTTGATTGGGCGGCACAACTCGCCGATATTGCACAAATGACGCTTAACGGTCAATTCGCAGTGCTCATTACCGAGCGTGACGGCGATAACGCATGGCAAGCAGCTGAGTTGGTGTGGACAGACGAGAACGGCAAATACCAAGTCGTTGGTACGATGTCAAATCATGAACGCTCTCATGATGAGCTCCATGCGCGCACACTGCAAAATCATGAAAAATATCCGAACGTCTACCTCCCCTTAGACCATACGGCGCATCTGCCTAAGATTAATGGCGAATATCCATATGCACGGACGGTTGATCTTAAACATCCAGAGCCGCTGACTAAGAAAGAATTTAATCATATTCTCAATACGCAACCCGTGCAATTTATGGGTGGCGATGCCGGTACCTCTATATGGAATGTATTTTATCGACGGATTGAGTTTTGGATTGTTGCTGTAGCTGTTCTTGCTATGTACGTATATATCACTGACCGCTGGATGGGCGACGACTCGTTATTTAGTATGCTCGCTCAATCAGTGCTCGGTCTGATCGGGGTATTTTGTGTTACGTTTATATCAACGTATCTGCTAACCAAACGTCAAATGGTGCTTGATGCCGGTGGAACACCACTTGGTGAAAGGCTCGAACGGGTATTGTTTAGTTCAAAGACTCCTGGCTTTATAGTAGCAGGTATCGCGGCGACGATGTATTTAGCCCCAATCTGGTCGCCAAATAACGATATCCATCATCTATATACCGCTATGCAATTACCGGACCTGTTAATGATGCCAGTAACGATTGCGAGTATACTCTACATGGCTGCATTCTACGCTATTAAACGGAGCGGGAAAATTAAGAAGCTTCTTCGCGCCTTGCTATTTGCTTCCGGACTAGGGCTGTCAATTTACACGGATACGGTAATTTGCTACGGCGGCGATGATGCGGCTATGGCCGATTGGTGGTGGATAGTAGTTGTCGCTGGCTTGCCAATATTCATACTACTTGGACTGATCACGGATATTTTTATGCCAGACAAGAAACGGCAATAGACGGGGTTACTCTTTTGGTATCCTTATCCGCGCCGCGTCCCGCTAACATGAAATTATTATTGCTCAGTAATCAGATCGCCTACTAAACTAAGCTTCTCGGCCAAACCTTCAAGCTTATATTTGTTTATGTGACACTAATCACTGTTTTAACTTGACGTAGGTCACCGCCAAAACTACCCGCACAGAGTTTAATGAAGGTAGTGGAGGAGGTGATATGATTACAGTTTTAAAAACAGGCTCATATAAGCTCATCGAAACAAAGTGGGCCAATAAAATCCTATATCTGGACGAAAAAGCCTATGCCTGGATAGATTCGAAAAGGATAGGGGAGCTTCTCGTTGCGACACATCGTGAACATGATGCATACTTCGTGCTGAGTAGGGGCGCATATATTCTCTATGATGTGAAAGACGAAGATAACCTAACCGATCTTCAGCATCTAGAACTTGAGTGCGGCACGTATGCTTGGCAGGGTTACTTATTGTTAACGGGATTACCTGCCGGTACTAAAAAGAAATGCAGGATTATCCCAACAGAGCAACTAATTACCGGGGCACCCTACTTCTTTCCGAAAGATACAAAACGCTCGAAAATATTGAACTTCAGCGTTGCGGCGTCAAAACGTTAAGTGGGAGGTAGCGTATGACGGATAAGACTTACGTAAAAACATTGGAGGACCTAACGTTCGAGGATTTATGTGTTGAGGCCTCTGAGCAAACATACCCTGAATTAAGCGCGGCCGTTGGGGCTGCACTGAGTAGGTTACATATCAAAAGGGTGGGTATGCATGCAGCCGAAGTATGTAAGAGGCTGCTTCACATGCCGGCGTCGCCGCACATGTGGATGAGCTAATGGAGGGGATATGTATGACTACAATTAACGACAATATCGCAATTAGTTACAATCACGAAGAAAGAATACGTGAAGAACTAAGAGCGGCTGGCGTATCAAAATTTGGACTTCACAAGTTTACGAGTCACTATATTCCGTATGTGATTGGCAATAAAGAGCATATTAAGGCAGTTGTATTCGGCCGCCAGAAGGAGGTCGAAGGATTTTTCGGAGTTGTGGGCGGTGCGCTAGTGGCAACAGATACACGAATTGTGTATATAGATCACAGACCAGGTTATACAACGATGGATGAAATCAGTTACGATGTTGTGTCAGGGGTTAATGTGACGCAGGCGGGTCCATATGCAAGCCTAATCCTCTATACAAAAATAGGGAATTACCATCTCTCATTCGCAAAGCCCTATTGCACGCTGCGATTTGCTAGATACATTGAAATGCGCCGAGTAAGAGAGGTGGAACATTCGAGACCGCCACACCTTAGTGCGGCATAGCCTATTACTAGAGGTGGATATCTTGCTAATGTTGCCCCCTTTAGGTTAAAGGTCTATAGTAAAGTCAGAGGAGTCTGACTCTATGGATGCATCGGTTGCAAGGGTAATTGAGGAATTCTTTAAACGATACCCAATGCGTAAATACGGCAAAGGGCAGATTCTTATCTTTAGCGGCGAAGGCGGAGATGTGGTCTATAATCTCGTCTCGGGCCGCGTAAAACAGTACGATGTTACATATAGGGGTGATGAAATAATCCTTAACGTATTCAAGCCGCCTACCTTCTTTCCAATGTGGCTCGCGATTAACCACAGTCAGAATGCCTATATCTTTGAAGCAGAGACGGAAATTGTGGTGCGCCAGGCTCCTGCCAGTGCCGTCGTACGATTTTTACATGCAAATCCTAGCGTACTTTTCGATTTGCTCGGCAGGGTGTATATTGGCATCGATGGCTTATTGGGGCGTATGGTGCATTTGATGGCTGGGAGTGCGAAGGCAAGGCTTATCTACGAGCTGCTTGTTGCATGTCGTAGATTTGGTAAGAAGGGTAGCAACGGCGAGTGGGTGTTGGTGATGAGTGAGTCGGATTTAGGTGCGCGTGCTGGGTTAAGCCGGGAAACGGTAAGCCGTGAGATGAACAAGCTAGTTAACGAGAATCTTGTTAAAGTGACCAGGGGCAGGATTATTGTAGATGATATAGGTAAGCTTGAGATAAAGCTTGGCCAAGTCTTTTAGGTGCCGGAACCAATTTTTCTAGTGGATGATTGATATTCTATGTTTTCTTTCGGTTCGGTTGGCGGTAAAAGGCCGTGTAGCTGGCCATGTATTAGCGCTTGTGTTTCTACGTATAACATGTTACTGTATCGATTAATATTATTACGACAGAGAACATTTAAATTGATTATTACTCAAACAGAACTTCCAGAACTTCGCCAGGAATTGGCTGGCAAAACAATCGCTTATACCTGTGGCACATTCGATCTTCTCCATATAGGACACATTGAATTTTTAGAATGGTGCAGCGAACAAGCCGACGTGCTTGTCGTGGGGCTTCATTCGGATGCCAGAGTACAGGCTGCAAAAGGGCCTTCCCGACCAGTAATTACAGAGGGGCATCGTCTTGGCATGCTTGATGCATTGCGGATGGTAGATTATGAATTCATCGTGGAAGGAAGTGACCTAAAGGCTGTTGGCTGGATAAAAGCTGCGCAGGACTTGCACCCCGATATTTGTATCTTGGGGCCAGACTGGGCTGACCTAGAAATTCAGCTATGGAAAGAGATGGTGCCAGAAGCGGAGATTCGAGTTTCTCCAGCCCGAAAAGGACACTCAACAAGTGCAATTGTAGACAAGATAGCAGTCAAGGCTTGAGGTAGCTATAAGTATACCCTCATTACAACATCTTTGAACTTACATAAAAGAGCTCGCCTGAGCTCTTTTATGTTGCACTTTATTTGCCATTCTTGTAAAAGTGGCACAAAATCAAAGACGAATACCCATTACAGTGCTACGGTAATTTGCAAATTCGTTACGCTCGATCGAACGGGTGATTTCACGCACGACCTTCTGCTTATCTTTCTGCGCTCTCATAACAAATGCATCGCTCGCAAGAGATTCTGGGTCATGTTCAAGCCCCCATAGGGTCATTTCGATAAGAAGTGGTAAGAGTGTTTTACCTAAGGCGGTTGCGCTGTATATGTATTGGTTCTTGAGCTTTGGGTCACGTTGCTTATCGATAAAGCCCGTAGCCTCTAGTTTGCCAAGTCGATCAGTCAGAATGTTTGTAGCAATACGTTCATGCGGTGCAAAATCTCGAAAGTGGGTGCGATTATAGAACATGATATCTCGCAAGATAAGAAGCGACCATCTATCGCCGAAAACATCGAGAGAAAAGCTAATCGGGCAGCTAGAGCGACGCTTTATTTGTATATTCTGCATAACTAACACTTTATCATGCTTGCATAATGCAAGCAACTTATTTATACTCTGAATAAAATAGTAAAGAAAGGAACATAAGTGGGCATATACGTTAACTGGATTGCAGCCATAGTCGCAATCGTAGCAAGCATGGTTCTGGCGAAGACGTGGTTTACACCAAAGACATTCGGTAATCCATGGCGAAAATATACCGGTATTACACCGGCCGATTCCAAAAAAGCGGGTAAGGGGCCAATTGTATTAACCCTGTTCGCAAATATTGTAACCGTCATTGTTATGGCAATGCTGATTAATGTCTGTGCTGTATTCTTCAAGGATGAATCTGTTCTGCTTGCACTGTTTGTCGGTTTTGTGGCCTGGTTGGCGTTTTCCGCCACGACGCTTGCGACACATAATGCGTTCGAGCAAAAGCCGCAAAAACTCACGCTCATTAACAACGGCTACCAGCTGGCACTCTTTCTCCTTACCTCACTAATTATTGGCTGGTTCGGGGTTTAAATGGCATATAACGAAGCGTTAACTAATCGCGTGCGTGAGCTGCTTGCTGATATTCCCAATGTTGAAGAAAGAAAAATGTTTGGCAGCATTGGTTTTATTGTAAATGGCAATCTTTGCCTTGGGGTTGGTAACCATGCTGATCATATTATGATGGTGCGTGTAGGTCTAGAAAAATACGAAGAAGCTCTTATGAAAAAAGGTGCAGCACCTGCCGTTATGCGAGGGCGTGAGCGTAAGGGTTATGTATTTCTTTTGCCCGAAGCGATAGAGGCACAGTCTGACTTAAAAGGGTGGGCAGATGTGGCTCTTGAATATAACAAATTGCTGCAAAGAAAATAAATCTAACGTTAAATCACTCGGTCCTTTTGTTATAGTGCTGGTGCTAAAATAAGAAAAGAACAAGGAGGATTTAAATGAGTAAACGCAAAGAAGATATCTTTACACAATTCACGAGCACTGTGTCGGCATGGCTCGGCCGCCCATGGGTATTCACCTCTGCCTTAGGGGTACTAATTCTTTGGGGTATAAGTGGTCCAATTCTGGGTTTCTCCGATACCTGGCAACTTATTATCAATACAAGTACAACGATCATTACATTTTTGATGGTATTTATCATTCAAAACACACAAAACCGCGACAGCCTTGCAATGAACATCAAACAAGATGCTATTATGCGCAAGTTAGGAATTACAGACAACGAGCTTGTTGAAGCGGAAGACGAAAGCGATCAAAAGCTCGAGAAAAAGAAAAAAGGCGTACAGCGAAAGATCGCTAAGAAAAAATAGCATTACGCCAAATAGGGCTACTTGCTACTATAAATAAATTCATCTCATGAGCTGCTCTTTATTCGCGGTGTATCTCGAGAGCCTGCCTAAAGAGACGCATACCTTGCTTGGTTGGAAGCGGGGAATGAGGTGTATTCTTGACGACTAAAACAGAGATATCAAGATTATTTTCCTGTAGATGCTCTTCTATCTCGTGGGGTGGGAAAAGCTCATCTTTTTCTCCGCAGACAATAGTAATTGGGATATGAGCTGCGCGTAGCTTTTTTAACGGCTCGATACTGTCGGTGGCAAGCCCTAGTGCATACTGTGCGTCGGCTGCTGCATTATCGTAGCCAATAACCCGGAGAATCTGTCGATGGTTATAAATAAGCCGTCGGTCTATTGGTATAAAAGATAATTGGTGGCGTAAGTTGCTTTTGACGCGAGCCTTGAGCGTCTCTATTCCATTAACTCCAAACGCCTTGGGATTAAGACTCAGAGGCTGGACAAGGACGAGCGATGCAACGATGCCTATATAGTTGCCCTTTGATAAAATCTCAAGGGCTTTTGGAGTCGCCTGCGAATCTGTGATTATACTGATACGCGCCGCACGGTGCATATTGAGAACATTAGCAAGCGCACTCTCGGTAAAGTGGTGCATGAATTCGTATAAGTCGCTAGCATCGGTTTTCGCCTTCCAGTGTGGAGCTCCCTGTATAATAGCTACACCTGGTGGGCAGTCTCTTGCAATCCATGCAGGCAACTTACCAATTTGTACGGTTCCGAGAAAAACAACGCAGTTTATAGGAGCGGATGGGTCTGATAACCATATACTATATTGGATAGACTCATCGCCATGGGAAAACTCAAATAAGAGCTCTTTGGTGAGGGTTCTGCAGTTCAGCGGCATAAATTTAAGTATAGCAGAGTAGTTATACGACTCGATTTGGGTCGAATTCAACCGTCCACTCAATCCCAAACTTGTCTCTAAACATTCCAAAATAAGTACCCCACGGGCCGTCGTCCATAGGCATTTCAATTGATCCGCCTTGTGTGAGTCCGGCAAATATCTTGTCTGCTTCTTCGCGGCTTTCTGTATTTACGGCTATTTTAGAGCGGTTTTCATCCTCGCTTACTCGACCCATGCTTTCAGGAACGTCATTAGCGATCAGTGTATTCTCGCCAATAGGTAGGGTAATGCGCATGATTTTATCTGCTTCATTTTCTGGCACAGGGAATTCGTCACTCGCTAAATCTTTGAACCGCAAGAGGGTTTCAAATTCTCCGCCAAACACGGATTTGTAAAAGTTGAAGGCCTCCTCGGCGTTTCCATTGAAGTTAATGTATGGATTAATGCTCGCCATATAAATTGCCCTCCTTAAGGATACTTAACCTCATTTTAGCAAACTTATCTTCTGTCACATAAGGCGCCCATCTTTGTGAACCATTGAGCTATTTTTTAGTAAGCTCATCTATATCTGTAAATGAGGCGCGTACCGCAATGTCCTCAATAATATACTCGCCCTTTTTCCAGTACACTTTTCTTGCTTTTGCTGTAGGTTTGCTCGTAATAATCCTATAGGTACTATCAACAATTTCAAGGGCAGCGCAGTTATCAAGTGCTACTGCGACGCCCGGCGTTTTTCTCATCATTCTCTTCAAGTCTGCTTGCCTATGCGATTCAGCATCATAGTGTGGGCAATGAAGTGCATCAATGAGTCCAAGACCAGCCACTTTAATAAGTTTATCGCTACCATTGGTGAACTTTCTTGAATCCGAGTTTCCGTAGTTAAACCAACAAATCGAGCCCGCACTAACACCAGACAATACGATTCCTTTTTGATACGCACGTCGTAGGATTTCATCGATCCGTTTCTTGCGCCATATGGTCATCATGCGTAAAGTATTGCCACCGCCAACATAGATCGCATCGTGTGAAAGAATTATGTTCTCAATCTCATCCTTTCTCAGTGAGTCGTCAGACAGATAAAGTGGCGTCACAGAGCTAAATCCTAACTTTGTAAAGTGCCGCTCAACAAGTTTGTAATAATCTTTTGAATCAGAACTAGCAGTCGGTATAAAGAGCAGCGTCGGATTCTCTTTGTTGGTAAGCTGAAAGATTTCGTTATCAATGGCTATAGTCTCGACCGGATAATTTCCATTGCCATCTTCCCTTGGGCGGCCTATCTCTCCGCCGCCGATTGCAATAATTTTCCCCATAATCTCTGAATCCTCTCGAACTTGCCGCAATAGATATTTGATTGCAAATTAAAGTAAATTTTTTATATTTTTGATGAAATCTTTTCCAACCTGGTCGGTGAGTATTGCAGCAAACTTCTCTGGCTCCGCCGCAAGCATCGCTTCTAAGTCGTCGATAGAAAGAGTAACGAATCCGGCCCCATCACCATCTTCAATTTTTAGGTTTGCTATATCGCCATCAAATTCGTATGCAAAAAGGCCTCGCATTGCATTGCTGACGTATGCGCCCTGAGTATAGTCGGCTCTCACGACGCCGAGGTCGACAAGATCTTGCTCGCTGATGCTCACGCCAGTCTCTTCAAAGGTTTCTCTCACTGCCGCTTCAAGGTAGCTCTGTCCACTACTTACATGTCCGCTTGCGGTAGTGGTTAGCTTACTCGGATCATTCTTCTTTGTTTGGCTGCGTTTTTGGAGTATTACCTTTCCATCAGAGGTGTAAAACCATACGTAAACAAGCCGGCAGAGCAGCCCTGTTCGGTGAACCTCGTCTCGATCGGCCTGTCCAACAACTTCATCTTGATCGTTTACAATATCCAAAATCTCACTCATAAGGTAAGTATAGCAAGATACCGGTATGATGACCATTTAGGCATGATGGCGCTATAATTAAAGATAATCTCGGCAAAAATAATACGGAGAGCGATAGGTAACTGAGTAATGAGCAGGGAAAATCTAAAAAGCATGCCAGATGCGGACCATCTCGAATCTGCCCAACGGGTCGCCGAAGAGCTTGAGCAGCGCGACCTACGGTCATCACGAGCTTTAGGCGAGTATGCGGTTGACGATACTGAGTGGGTGGCTATCCGCGAAGAGACAGAGCCATTTCTAGTACCCGGCTCAGCGGAGGCTAAGGAATATGCTCGCGAGCAAGGCCCATCAGGGCGGCCTCGCTGGATGGAGCGATTCTCTAAGGTTGATATACTTGGTCAACTAACTGTGTTTCGCGACAGGTTTGATCCTACGGATCGTGGCGTGTAGCCTAAGCTGATTTTAGCTTCTCCCAAGTAAACTTGAAGCGTAGAATATCGAGTGATACAATGCAGGTGAACTAAATCCACAAAAAGGATGACAATGCCAAGCAAAAACAAAAAACCAACGACAGCAACACGTAAGGCAAAGAGAAAGCCTGTTAAAAAGCAGCAAGTATCATTTGATAGTATATTCAAGGCACACCATATAGCTATCTTTGCTATACTCTCCGTGTTTGCATTTGGTGCCTATGTAATTTTATCTACGCACACTACGGCTGCGGCAAGCGGCAGCCAGTTTGTGTCGGGTGTGCAGGCAGATAAATGCTTGGACAACTCGCGTAATATACGTGCTAACGGCAATAAAGTCCAACTGTATACCTGTAACAAAACAGAGGCCCAGAGTTGGACGGCAAATAGTGACGGCACAATTACTAACATCAACGGATATTGTCTTGATGTAAAGAGTGCAGGCACTAAAGCCGGGACGATTGTTCAGCTGTATCAATGCAATCAGACCAAGGCGCAGCAATGGACGCTGAAGTCAGATGGCAGTATCGTGAACCCTAATTCTTCGCTTTGTCTCGATGATAAATACTCAGACACGGCAAATGGCACGCAAATATGGCTATGGGGCTGTAACGGTACAAAGGCGCAAAAGTGGAGCGTGCAATCTGTAACTACATCGCCGAACACACCGCCAAGCACTACAACACCTCCTTCGAATGGAGGGAGCTCTTCGAGCAGTCCGTCGGGCCAGGCGATGCCTGTCGGCAATATATCGGGCTGGAAGCAGATTTTTGCAGACGATTTTACAAGTGATGTACCTGTCGGTGCATTCAGTGACTGCAACCACAACGTAGACACTCCTCAGGCGTACTGTGGCGGTCTCAAGAAATACGGCAACTACTACAATAATTGGTGGGCATACCCAAATGGATGGGATGACACATCCCTCGAATGTATTAAGCACGAAAATGGTTGCCCGGACACAAGCCTCAAAATCCCGGTAGGGGGTGGATACCAGCCCGAAAAGGCAGTATCGGTGAGCGGTGGTGCTATGCATATTAAAATGTCGCGGCCGTCTAAAGGTAACAATATTGTAGCTACGGTAGTGCCGCGTGCTTGTATGAATCGCGAGTACGGTCGCTATGTGGAGCGCTTCAAGGTAGTCCATGCGGATCCTGGTTTTAAGAGTGCTCACTTGTTTTATCAAGATAATTACGAGATGGACTATCCAGAGAACGACTATGGAAGCCCGATTAGTGCGTACACCCATCCTAGCGAAGAGAGTTTCGATACAGGGGCTAAATGGACTACATGGCATACTACAGCCATAGAGTGGACCTCGAAATCAATCAAGTACTATATGGATGGTAAGCTAGTCGGCACGGCAACACACAATATCCCGCACCTCAAGATGACCTGGGCCCTCCAGAACGAGTCGTCAATTATGGGGCCATACGCCAAGGTTGGCGCTTACGCACAGCTCGATACCGACTGGGTGACCTGTTATGCGCAGGCGTAGCTGCCCGTGGCGAGTTTCCAGTGATAGAATAGTGGCCGCGTTCATACCCCTCCGTTCCTCAATTGGTGAGTTACAATAGAATTGAACTCCAAACCACGATCGGGGTGAGTCGCATGGTTATTGTGGGCATGCTCGCATGTTCGATAGCGATGGCATGGCTCATGGCGGCGCTCATGGATGTGCCGCTCTGGCCATTGGTGGCTTTCTTCTCTTTCTGCGCGCTAATCGGCGTACTGCGAGAAAAGCTACTAATTGCTCGTGAAAGGGATAGGAGGCAATAATCCGCAATACTCGCGGGAAAGAACGTAGTAGGATTCTTTCCCGCTGGAGCCTTGCGGATTTTTCATTGATTAAAGAGTCTATTCGCTATCAGTTGCCTTAAGGCTGCTATACCGAGCTTTAATTAAGAGCGCTACGATGACTAGGCCTGCGACAAGCATACTCATTGTAATAGCAAAAGTAGCGGAAGAGTGCTTAGTGTCGGGGTTGTGTATTACGCGTTGTGGGTATTTTAGGGTAAAGGGCTGAAATGCAGCATTTTTAATCGGTGACCCATGAAGTACCACCTCATAGGCGCCCTCTTCAGGGAAAGTGATTGGCCCGCCGATTATATTTTGGGAGTTTAGTCTCATAGGATTTGTGCTGACTGTTTTGTCATCTTTTCTGATAGTAATAGTGCAGTCGCAATTGCCCAATGAGAATCGTTTTGTTGTATCATTCAAGAACAAAATATATGTTACTGCCTTGCCACTCGTTGGGTCGTCATCTGGCTCGAAATGAAGCGCTGCCGATATCGTTCCATCTGTCTTAAGCGTATGGGCACTTGCAGGAGGCGCGAACAGCAGTATCGTGCTACAAATCGCAAGAAAGGCGTATATTGTGAATGGTCGTATGAGTTGGCCCGCCAAAGAAAAATGTGTAGCATTCATCTTCTGATAATAGCAACGTTTGTATGGATAGGCTACAGATCCCGCTAATTGCTTATGGTAATATATGGGCATATGACCAAACAAAAAATTAACGTAGCCAATCTCGATTTACGCCTCATTGATTTCTTTCGGCGAACATTTATCCCATTCGCTCGGTTCTCTATCTTTCTGATTTTCTTCTGGTTTGGCTTCATTAAGCTTCTCGGCCTTAGCCCCGCAAGTCCACTTGCCGAAGCACTCACTGCTAAAACGGTGGGTATGCAATATTTTGATGTACTATTCTACATACTTGCAGCAGTCGAATGTCTCATCGGCGTTTTGTTTTTGTTCCCAAAAGCAACACGCATCGTTATTCCACTCCTTATTTTTCACATGCTTATCGTATGCTCGCCGCTTGTGCTCGTGCCCGATTATACCTGGCAACAATTTGGTGTTCCGACGCTTGAGGGACAATATATCCTCAAGAATGCAGTGGTTGTCGCAACAGCAATCGGGATTGCAGCGTCGACAAGACCGCTTAGTTCTAAGAGGTAGAAGGGTTAGCGCTCATAGCGCTTACGTAAAAAACGGTGTATCATAAAGTAAGCTATGGCAAGACTGCCTCAACCAGGATCAGATGACGGTACATGGGGAGCTATCCTCAATGACTTTTTAAGCACCTCGCACGCCAGCGATGGAACACTCAAGCCTGCTGCTATTACTGATGCAGGCGCCGCTGATGACGCGGCAGTCGTACATACATCTGGCGCTGAAACAATCGCGGGTACAAAAACGTTTTCAGCTTCTCCAGTTATTCCAACGCCAACCCTCAGTACTCAAGCCGCAAACAAAACCTATGTCGATTCAGTAGCCGGCGCAGGTGCGCCTGATGCCACAATAAGCACGAAAGGCGTCGTTCAGCTGGCCGGCGATCTTGCCGGTACGGCGTCCGCGCCCACGGTCCCAGGGCTAGTAAATAAAGAACCTACGGTCACCGCTGGCGATGCCTCGCAGTATTACCGCGGCGATAAGACGTGGCAAACCCTCGATAAGACGGCTGTAGGTCTTACAAATGTCGATAACACTAGTGACGCCAACAAGCCTGTAAGTAGTGCGGTGCAGACCGCACTCAACGCAAAAGCTCCAACTACGCGTACGATCGCCACTGGAACTGGCCTTACGGGAGGTGGTGATTTAAGCACAGATAGAACCATCTCGGTCATAGACGACACATCAACACAGAAGGTGCGTATCAGTAAAGATGGCACGCTCATCGGTACACACCGTGAGCTCAATCTTGTCACGGGGACTAACGTCACCTTAACGGCAACAGACAACACGGCGAATAACAGAACAGATGTTACTATTGCGGCGGCAGCCCCTACGGCAGCAAGTACGGTTACGTCACAAACTACGTTCGGCGCCACATCGGCGGTTGGCTCATCTGCACAATATGCGCGCGCCGACCACACACATGGCACGCCAAATCTTGCAACCTACTCAACACCACTCGCTTCCGATTTACCAACAACTTCAGTTACCCTTGTCGATGTAACGGGTGTAAGTTTAAGTGTTGGTATCGGTACATATGAATTCGAATTTATCATGCCTTACACGGGATCTGTCAGCGGCGGCAGTGGCATACTTTTGGGTATGAATGGTCCGGCTAGTTCGTTCTTGTTATACTCGCTTGTCATTCAGTCTGCAAACGGTACAACGGGTAATTACTATCGCAACGCTTTTGGTGTTTCACAGGCAGGCCCCGTAGTGACAACCGGCGGGAACGTATACTTTGCGCGTGTCATTGGTCGTATTACAACAACCGCAAGCGGTACTTTACAGCCACAATTTGCCTGTACGAATAGTTCCACTACAACCACAATTAAAGCTGGCGCATATGCTAAGTTGCAAACCTTCTAGGTATAAAATGACTTATCCCAGTTCATGCGCTACACTTGATGTATGTTAGATG
>Ga0157369_10001518_pt1 | contig 28496 bp, 25 predicted proteins | sample C25metaG_FD_113461 | JGI IMG/M metagenome (GOLD analysis project Ga0157369, IMG submission 113461) | Corn rhizosphere microbial communities from Kellogg Biological Station, Michigan, USA - C2-5 metaG | ecosystem: Host-associated > Plants > Roots > Rhizosphere > Soil | place: USA: Michigan... | reverse complement strand
TCCCTGGAAGGGAATCTCGAAGGCGATTCTCCGGATCGCGACGTCTACGTCTATCTCCCGGTCAGCTATTCCAAGAGTCGCAATCGGCGCTACCCGGTGGTGTATTTCCTGCACGGCTATGGCATCGGCGCCCAGGCGTACATGAACCTCCTGTGGGCATCCGATGCGGCCGATAAGACCGCGGCTGCCGGAACCTCCAAGGAAATGATCGTGGTGTTCCCCGATTCGTTCACTGTTTACAACGGCAGTATGTACTCGAACTCGCCCACCACCGGCAACTGGGAAACATTTATCACAGAGGACCTGATCAACTACATCGACAGCCACTATCGCACCATCGCCAATCGCGAGAGCCGGGGTCTCGCCGGTCACTCCATGGGCGGTTATGGAACTCTGCGCATCGCGATGAAGTATCCGGAAGTATACGCCGCCATTTACCCGATGAGCTCGTGCTGTCTGATGAATAATCAGTTCACGGCGCGCGCCGGAGCGGCGCCTGCAGGCAAAGGTAAAGGCGATGGCAAAGCCTTCGTGCCGCCCGATGCCCCCAAAGGTGGCGATGGCAAGGCCAAGGGCGGACGAGGCGGCGGCACCACCTTCGCGCTCGCAGCCGCGTGGTCTCCCAATCCAAAGAATCCGCCGCAGTACTTCGATCTGCCCACCAAGGATGGCCAAGTGGTTCCGGAGATCGCCGCGAAATGGATCGCGAATTCACCGCTGGCGATGGTGGACCAGTACTCGTCGAATCTGAAGAAGTATAAAGCCTTCATGATGGACGTCGGATTACAGGATGGCTTGATGGCGTCCAACAAAGAGATGGATGAGTCGCTCACCCGCTTGGGCGTACCGCATACCTACGAAACATACGAAGGCGACCATACGAATCACGTGAAGGATCGCTGGGAGCTGAAAGTGCTGCCGTTCTTTTCGAACAACCTGTCATTTACGCCATCGAAGAAGAAATAAGCGTGAATCGGCCGTCGGATTCCAGCCGGTAACGGCGGCCGCGCCACACAATCGTATTGCCGAAAAATCCGGCGATCCAGAAACACAGGCCCGCGATATCTTCGAGCGGTAATAGCAGCCAGTTGGGCCGCGAACGCAGCACCAGCTCTGCGACGGTCCATGCCGCTATGCCGCGGATCGCGAGCGTGACCGGAAGCACCGGCCACCACGACGGATTCCAGGCCATGACAAGAAGTGCCAGTGGAACCGGCATCGTAAAGAGTTGTCCCAGATAGCCGGCCGGACGCGATCGGCGGGTGCTGCGCGTCCATCGAATCCGGTGCGCGGCATTCTCCCGGAAACCAGGGCTAGCTCCGATGTGGTGCTCTATCACGTACGAAGACAATCCCACGCCATGGCCCGCTTCGGCGGCGAATTTCCCCATCACGAAATCCTCAGCCAAGTAATCCTTCAGCCGCTCGAAGCCGCCGATGGATTCGAGCGTACGGCGGCGCGCCGCGATGGTCGGGCCCACGGCGAAACGCATCCCTTCCAACATCCGGGCGACTAGGATGCCTGCCAGAAAATCGGTATTCATGCCGAGCGCTTCGATCTTTGACCAGAAGCCGCGCGACCAGAAACTCTGGCCCGCCACCGCGCGATAAGGACAAGTCGCGATGCCGAGCTTGGGATCTTGGAATTCCGCGGCGATCGTCCGCAGCATAGTGGGCGTTACGCGAATATCGCTATCGCTCATGACCAGAAGGTCGTGCGCGCTGGCATGCAGCATCCGGTCCAGGCTGAAAACTTTCGCGTTGGGATACGGCGGCTCGCCGGTGATCAGCAACTGCGACCGTACGGCCGGATACTCCTGCCGCAACTTATCGACAACCGCCACGGCAGGATCGTCCCGCTCGCGAACCGCGAAAAAAATCTCGAACGACGGATAGTCTTGTTCGAAAAACGTCCGAAGGTTCAATTCGAGGTCCGCATCGAGGCCAGACAGAGGCTTCAGAATGCTGATTGGTTCCGCGGATCGCAATTCCGCAGGTTGCACGGCAAGATATCGCAGGGCTGCGATTACCGTCAGCGCCGAATACACCAGCGCCCCGGCCAGCAAGACCAGCAGGATGACCGTCGGGATCATACCGCCGTAATATCAGTTTTCGAAAAATCGTCGCCGCTGTAAAGGAGCGGCAGCCCGCTTATACGAGCAAATGCGTACGACATGCAGTCGCCGAAATTCAAACCCGCCGGATGGCGGCCTTTGCCGTAGCGCAGAAAGGCGGAAACAGCCGCTTCGTAATGCTCTTCGGTAAACGGAACGATCTCCGCGCCGATAGTTCGCAAAAGTCTATGCACCGTAGATCGAGCGTCTCTGTGCCACCGTCCAGACAATACCATCGCAGTTTCGAACGCAACGGAAGCCCCAACCACGGTCCGCTCCGCGCCGAGCGCTTTTTGCAAGAATCGCTCATGTCCCGGTTCCTCCCGCAGGATCGCTACCAGCGCTGACGAATCCACCACCATCGGTTACTCCGGATACCCGTTCGGACCAATACCAAGAATCTCCTCGCGCTCCCGCTTTGTCATGACCTTCCCCCGGTCTTCCGGCGGAATATTGGGCCATACTTCCGTTCGCAGAAACTCCATGGTCCTCCGATATTTCTCCTCGCGACTCGGACCGACCTTCAGCCGCGCCTTACGTTCCTCCAACGCCCGCCGGATCGCTTCCGTCTTAGTCTCATGAGCGAGTTGAGCCACTTCCGTCGCCAGCCGTTCGACCTCGAGATTCTTGATATTCAACGCCACGATTACACCTCGTACACCATTATTCTACCATTACACCATCCTGAAAACTGCTCAAAGCAATCCAAAGATGATGTAAGCTAAGGTCTTGTGCCTCTATTACATGCAATCATTCTGGGAATCATCCAGGGCCTGACCGAATTCCTGCCCGTCAGCAGCTCCGCGCACTTGGCGCTGATTCCGTGGCTGCTGGGGTGGAGTGATCAAGGCCTGAGCTTCGACATCGCATTGCACGTGGGAACCGTCCTGGCGGTCATCGCCTATTTCTTCCGCGACTGGGTCCAGGTCATAGCTGAGGGATTTGGCATGAATGTCGGCTCCGACCCTGCCATCCGCCGGAACCCGAAGCTGCTCTGGCTGCTCGTGCTCGGGTCGATTCCCGCCGGCATCGCCGGTTTGCTGGTTAAGGACCTGGCCGAGAACGTCTGGCGCAATAACCAATACCTCATCGGCAGCATGCTGATTTTGGTCGGCCTGTTCATGTGGTGGGCTGACAATCAAGGATCGCGCAGGAAGGATCTGGGCAACGTGTCGGCGGCAGACTCCCTAACGATAGGTGTTGCGCAGGCCCTGGCGCTGGTTCCAGGCGTTTCCCGCAGCGGGATCACGATCTGCGCCGGACTGCTGCGGAATCTGGACCGAGCGACCGCCGCCCGCTTTTCGTTTCTCCTCGCGACACCCGCCATAGCCGGCGCGGCGGCCAAGGACGCCTGGGATCTGATGCGCCACGGAGGCGGGATCGCGGGTGTACCCGCCGACATGCGGACCGCCCTCGTGGTCGGCGTCATCGTCAGCGCCATCACGGGCGCGCTCACCATCCAGTTCTTCCTGAACTACCTCCGGAAGCGGTCGCTGAGCTTCTTCGTGTGGTACCGGGTGATTTTTGGCATAATAGTAATCGCTCTGGCCACCTTCTTCCGCTACCACGGGGGATGAGATTTTTAGGACCCACCCGCCATTCACGGCTTAACGAAGCCGGCGCAGTGGCGTTTCTGCTCGCGGGACTGTTCCTGTTCTTCAGTCTGGTTTCCTACTATCCCCTGGACCCTTCCTGGAACACGTCGACGTCCGCTAAACCCATTAACCTCACTGGATTAGTCGGCGCATCCATTTCTGACGCGCTATTGCAGGGCTTCGGTCTGGGTGCCTATGTACTTCCGGTCTTAGTTTTGATCCTGGCCTGGCGATGGCTCCGCGGGTCCGCAATCGCCGCTCCCTGGGCGCGGTTGGCGGGCGGATTGGCTTGGGTTGCGTCCACGTGTACTGCTCTAGGTCTGTTTAAGGACTGGCATCCGATCGCCGGAGCGATTCCAGGCGGGGGCCTGATCGGCATGGTGATCGCCGATTACGTGGTCTCGAAGATGAATCTGACGGGCGCCGTCCTGGTGACCGGAGCCGTCTGGATCCTCTCGCTCTACCTGATCTCGACTTTCGAAATGGCTCGATTGCCAGCTTGGTTCGCGGCGCCGATCCGAATCTTGATGGGAATTTGGGACCGCCTGGTAGCTTGGCGCGCCAGGTGGATCGAACATTCCCAACAGCGGGCACAGCAACGCGCCCGGCAGCGAGCCGAGAAGGCGGCAGCACTCAAAGCTGCCAGGGAAGCCACACCGGCAGCTGTAGTAATTCCTGAACCTACGGGGGTGCCCGATAACCCAGAGATCGTCGATCCCTTGAAAAGGGACGTGGCTGCCGCGGCGGGTGCCACCCCAGCTCCGAGACCCGCCCAGATCGACGATGCCCCACCATGGATCGACGATATCCCAATCCGCGCTTTGGAGTCGCAGCCCGAACCGCCCCTTCGCGGAACTACGTTCATCGAACCGCCGTCGGAACAGCTCGAGAAAGAACTCGCGAAAATCCACGCCGCGCCCAAACGGGATTTGCCGCCGCTCAAGCCGCGTTTCGTGTTCCAGTTGCCCTCCACCGAGCTTTTGCAGGAACCAATCGCACGCAGCGCCTTTGACAGCCAGGAGTTGAAGGAAACGGCCGGCCAGATCAAGTCCAAGTTCGAGGAATTCAACGTGCGCGGCTCGGTGGTCCAGATCAATCCGGGGCCCGTGGTGACCACCTTCGAGTTCAAGCCCGAAGCCGGCGTCAAGTACACGCGCATTACCACGTTGAGCGAAGACTTGTGCCTGGGCCTGCAGGCTGAATCGATTCTTATCGAGCGAATTCCAGGTAAGCCGACGGTGGGCATCGAGGTTCCCAACACCAAGCGCGAGACTATCAGCTTGCGCCAGATTCTGGAGTCTGACGAGTTCCTGAGTTCCGCATCGAAACTCACGGTCGCGCTGGGCAAGGACATCAACGGCCGCATTAAAGTTGCCGCGCTGGAATCCATGCCCCACCTCTTGATCGCCGGGTCCACGGGATCGGGCAAGAGCGTGATGCTGAACACGCTGATCATGTCGATCCTCTACAAGGCCACTCCGCACGAGGTTCGCATGATCATGGTGGATCCCAAGCGCCTTGAATTTGGACCCTACGAGGGAATTCCGCACCTGCTGACGCCGGTGATCACGGATGCCCGCAAGGCGACGATCGCGCTGCGCAATGCAGTGCTTGAAATGGAACGCCGCCTGAAGCTGCTGGCGGGCCAGGGCGTTCGTAATATCGAACAGTTCAACAAGAAGGTGCGTCAATTGGACTCCAAGCCGCGCAACCTGTTCGCGGATGAACTGGAAGAAGAAGAGCTGGAGCATCTTCCCTACGTTTTGATCGTGATCGACGAATTGGCCGATCTGATGATGCTGGAGCGGGCCAATGTGGAGGAAAGCGTCACGCGCCTGGCGCAGATGGCGCGCGCCGTGGGGATGCATCTGGTGCTGGCGACGCAGCGCCCGAGCGTGGACGTAATAACCGGCTTGATCAAGGCGAACTTTCCTTCGCGAATCAGCTTCCGTGTGGCCACGCGCGTTGATTCTCGCACGGTCCTGGACGTGATGGGCGCAGAACATCTACTGGGCAAGGGCGACATGCTGTACCTGCCGCCCGGTTCATCGCGTCTGACGCGTGTACATGGTTCCTTCGTCAGCGAAGCCGAAACCAATCGCGTAGTGGACTTCTGGAAGCAGCAGGCCCAGCCGGAGTACGACCAGACCTTCCTGATCGCGCCTCCTACGGACGACGAAGAGGGTGATACTCAGGAAATCGACGGCGATGAAGATCCTTTGTATCAGGATGCGGTCCGAGTCGTGTGTGAAATGGGCAAGGCGTCCACATCCACGCTGCAACGCCGGCTGCGTCTTGGTTACGGGCGTGCGGCGCGAATCCTGGATATGATGCAGCGCGACGGTATCATCGGACCACCCGACGGAAGCCGCCCGCGCGACGTTCTGAAGCGTCCCGATTGGCTGCAAGAAGTCGAGAATCAAGTAAGATAGAGTTTTTGAACGCTATGCTTCGATTCTTCCTTGCATTCTTGTGCCTGCTAGTGTCCGCCCAGGGAGCTTCTACGCCCCGGCCACTGGCCGATGTCACCGTGCCGACGCCCGATGGGAAAAAGATACACCTGGGTCAGTACCGCGGCAAGGTTATGTTAGTGGTCCTGGTCTCCACTACCTGCGACCACTGCCTTAGTTCCCTCGGAATGTTGAGCAACCTTCAGAAGGAGTATGGTCCGAAGGGGTTCCAGGCCGTGGGCATCGCAGCCGATGATGAGGCCCAGAAGAACCTTCCCGGCTTCATACGTCTTCAGATCTCTCTTCCAGTCGGCTACCTGGACCAGAACACCACCATGCAAGTCTTCGATTTCAAACCTACCGATCATCCCTTCGTCCCCATGTTTATGTTCGTTGATAAGAAGGGTACCGTTCGATTTCAGTACGCGGGTAAGGACGATTTCTTCAAGGCCGAAGAGAAGAACACCAGGCTTCTCATCGAAGCTCTGTTGAAGCAGTAGTCGTCACACATCAAACTTGATTCCCTGCGCAAGCGGCAGATCGCCGGACCAGTTCACGGTGACCGTCTGGCGCCGCATGTAAGCTTTCCAGGCGTCGCTGCCCGATTCGCGCCCGCCCCCGGTATCTTTCTCACCGCCGAAGGCGCCCCCGATTTCCGCTCCACTGGTGCCGATATTCACGTTGGCGATGCCGCAGTCGCTGCCGCGCGCACTGAGAAAGGTTTCCGCGGACGTCAGATTCGCAGTGAAGATCGCCGAGGAGAGGCCCTGCGGGACGTCGTTATGCCAGGCGACTCCCTGGTCCAAGGTATCGAACTCAATCAGGTACAGCACGGGCGCGAAGAGCTCGTCTTTAAGCATCGCCATTCCAGCATTTGCCCGAACAATGGTGGGCTCGACGAAACAACCGTGCCGGCGCTTACCACCAGTGAGGATTTCTCCACCTTGTTCCTGGATGATCGCGAGCCCGCGCATCATCGCATCGACGGAGCCCTCATCGATCAGCGGACCCATCAGGGTCGAGGGATCAACCGGATCGCCAATGCGGATCTGCCGATACGCCGCGATTAGCTTGGCAGTCACCTGAGAAGCGATGCCCTTTTGAAGGAAAAGCCTGCGAATCGAAGTACAACGTTGGCCCGCGGTTCCCACGGCGCCGAATAGCACTGCGCGCACTACCAGGTCGGGGTCCGCATCGTCCATCACAATCACGCCATTGTTGCCGCCGAGTTCGAGGAGACTCCTCCCCAACCGTTCGGCCACCACTTGCGCGACGTGCCGTCCCATGCGTGTAGACCCTGTCGCACTGATGAGCGGAATGCGCTTATCGCGGATCAGACGCTCGCCGATCACGTCGTCCTTGCCGATCGCCAAATTCAGGACGCCTTTCCAGCCGTGGCGGTCGAGAACGCGATCGCAGATCTGCTGCACCGCGACAGCGCACAGCGGCGTCTTGAGCGACGGCTTCCAGATAACGGTGTCGCCGCAAACTAACGCGATCAGGGCGTTCCAGCTCCACACCGCCACCGGGAAGTTGAACGCGCTAATGATGCCGACAACGCCCAGCGGATGCCACTGCTCGTACATGCGGTGGCCTGGCCGCTCGCTGTGCATCGACAAGCCGTAAAGCTGGCGCGACAAGCCGCAGGCAAACTCGGCGACGTCGATCATCTCCTGCACTTCACCCTGGCCTTCGGCGACGATCTTGCCCGCTTCGAGTGTGACCATCCGGCCTAGTTCTTGCTTGTTTTTTCGGAGCTCGTCGCCGATTTCGCGGACAATTTCGCCGCGTTGCGGCGCAGGGAGCATGCGCCAGCGTTCGAATGTCTGTTGTGCTCGCGCGACGACGGCCTCGTACTCCTCTTCGGAAGCCAGCGGCACGCAGCCTAGCTCGACGCCCGTCGCGGGGTTGTAGGAGACGACTTCGTTACCTTCAATCCGCCCGCTCATGGCGCACTACTCAGTGGCAGATTTCGACGCGATCAGCTGGGTCACTTCTTCGATGAACTGATCCAGCGGCTTCACACCCATATCCGCGTGCTTGCGGTGGCGCACGGATACAGTACCCGCCTCGGCTTCCCGATCGCCCACCACCAGCATATACGGCACTTTCTGCATCTGGGCGTCGCGAATTTTCAGGTTCACCTTTTCCTTGCGATCGTCCAAGTGTACTCGGATCCCCGCTGCTTCGAGCTTCGCGTGCACCGTCTTCGCGTAATCCTGCTGCCGGTCGGTGATCGGCATCACGACGACTTGCACCGGCGCGAGCCACACCGGGAATGCTCCGGCGTAATGCTCGATCAGGATTCCGAAGAATCGCTCGATGCTGCCGTACAGCGCGCGATGCACCATGAGAGGCTGATGCTTCTTACCATCCTCGGCTACATATTCCAAGCCAAAGCGGCGCGGCAGCGTGAAATCGAACTGAACGGTGGATAGCTGCCATTTGCGACCCAGTGCATCCAGAAGCTTCACGTCGATTTTCGGACCATAGAAGGCCGCCTCGTTGGCCATCACCGGAGCCTCGATACCGAGGCGGGCCACCGCTCGCTTGAGGGCCCCCTCGCCCAGCGCCCAAAGGTCGGGAGTGCCGTCGTACTTTCCACTAGCTCCGCCGTCCCAGGTCGAGATCTCAGCTTCGAATTTCTCAAAACCGAAGGCCTTCAGCGTATCGTAGGCGAACTCCAGGCAGCTCACGACTTCATCCTCGATCTGATCCGCCGTGCAGAAAATGTGAGCGTCGTCTTGCGTAAATCCGCGAACACGAAGAAGACCGTGCATCACACCGCTGCGCTCGTAGCGATACACTGTGCCCAGCTCGCCCAGACGTACCGGAAGCTCGCGATAGCTGCGCAGCTTATCGCGATAGATCAAGATGTGACCGGGGCAGTTCATGGGCTTCAGCCGATATTCGGCATCGTCCAGCTCCATGCCAGCGAACATATTCTCCGCGTAATGGCTAAGGTGCCCCGAGGTCCGCCACAAATCCGCGCGCATCACGTGTGGAGTGTAGACTAGCGAATAGCCGCGCTTCAGATACTGGTCGCGCATCCAGTCTTCGATCTGCTTGCGAATGATGCCGCCCTTGGGGTGAAAAAAGATCAGCCCCGGACCGGCTAGCTCCTGAATGCTGAACAGATCGAGCTCCTGGCCCAGCTTGCGATGGTCGCGTTTCTTGGCTTCCTCCAGTTTTGCCAGGTAGTCGTCAAGTTCTTTCTTGCTGAAGAATGCCGTGCCATAAATACGCTGCAGATGCGCGTTCTTCTCGTCGCCCTTCCAATACGCGCCCGCGATCGATAGCAGCTTGAATGCCTTGAGCTTCTTGGTGGACGGCACGTGCGGGCCACGGCAGAAATCGATGAACTGCGGACCTAGCGTGTATTCGGAAAAAATGTCGCCGGCGCGCTCCGTGATCAGCTCGACTTTCATGGGCTGATCGGCATAGAGCTTCAACCCTTCATTTTTCTCCGTGTACTTGCGCTCATAGGGAAGATCGCGCGCCTGAATTTCCCACATGCGCTTCTCGATCTTCTCGAGATCCTCGGGCGTGAACGGCGCGTCGCGCTGGAAATCATAATAGAAACCTGTATCGATGGGCGGACCGATCCCCAGCTTGGTCTCCGGGAACAGCTCCAGGACCGCCGCTGCCAAAAGATGGGCGGTGGAATGCCGGTACACTTCCAGCGCTTCGGGATTCTTGGCCGTCAGGATCTGGAGCTGGGCGTTTCCCTCGAACGGCCGGTTCAGATCCCACAGATTGCCATCGACGCGCGCCACGATCGCGTCGTCCGCCAGGCGGGGGCTGATCGATCGGGCCACATCCAGTGGCTTAGTTCCCACCGGAACGCTTTGTACACTGCCGTCCGGAAGGGTGACCTGTATGTTGTCCATGGGTAATTTTCAGGTTAACAAAACTGCCAATTCCCTCGCCTTCGCGCAGGAAGGTTGCCTGATATAGTGAATGAGAGGTTCTAGTCGCCGTGACTTCCACTACCAGCGTGCCCGCCGGATTCGATGAATCCGCCCTGGTAGCGCAGGCCAAGGCGGGGGATCAGAACGCGTTCGCGGAGTTGGTTAATCGCTATGAGCGGAAGATCTACCGCCTGGCGAAGAATATCACCCGCAATGACGAAGATGCCGAGGACGTCCTGCAGGATGCTTTCCTCAAGGCCTACACCCACTTAGACAACTTCAAGGGCGATTCGAAGTTCTACACCTGGCTCGTGCGGATCGCGGTAAACGAAGCCCTGATGCGGCTCCGCAAGCGCAAAACCGACCGCAGCGTGCCCCTGGATGAGCCCGTGGAGCTGGGCGAAGAAACGGTGCAAAGGGAGATCGCGGTCTGGGAGGACAATCCCGAGCAGCAATATTCGCAAGAAGAATGGCGGCGCATCCTGGATGAGGCCGTGGATAGCTTAAAACCTGATTTTCGCACCGTTTTTGTGTTGCGCGACATCGAAGAACTGAGCACAGAGGAGACCGCTGAAACGCTCGGAATTTCGGTTCCAGCTGTCAAAAGCAGGCTACTTCGAGCACGGTTGGCCCTGCGGGAAACGCTAACCCGTCAGTTTAAGCGGAAGGGAGAAAACTTGCTTGGTTACTTGTAAGCAGTTTCTGCAGGAGTTAAACGCGTATCTCGAGGACACAGTGGATCCCGAGACTAAGAAGCATTGGCAGGAACACGTGGATGCCTGCCCTAACTGCTTCGTCATCGTAGATACAACGAAGAAGACGTTGCAGGTTTACAAGGGCGTAGAGCCGCAAACTCTCCCGGAAGATGTAAGAAGCCGATTATGGCAAGCCTTGGAGAAGAAAATGGCAGCCAAGAAACAGCCTCAAGCCTAACCCCCTCCTTCCCGTAACCCGTCACAGACCCCACCCCAAAACAAACACTTCCTGCACTGTTCCCCAACTTTCAGTGGAAATCGCAACTGTTCCTGCGCTTGTCTTAATTCCCGCACAGCAACCCGCGCGGCCTCCAGGTCTGCATCGGTCATGCTAATTTCGACCATGCGGTTCGAGCGCAAATAGTGCAGCACAGCGCGATCCGGCTGTCGGCCCGCATAGCGCTCGAGCGCCAATGCGTAGAGACGCAGCTGCAAGGCGTAGCCTTCGCTGCGGGACTCGTCACGGTCAGTCTTGTAGTCCACAATAACCAGTTCCCCGCCCTGTTCAAACCACAAGTCGATCTGCCCGCGCACGATGACGTCGTCGACTTCAAACATGAAATCGAACTCGCGTTCTGTGCGCGTGGCGGATGCCGCGCGACGTCCGAGGTCGCTAGAGCGGAACTGCGCTACTAATTCATTAGCCTCATCGGACTCGATCTCTTCGCCCGCGAGTGCCGCGTGAACGTCCAGGCCGAACTCGATCGCTCCCCTTCCGGGCCGAATTGCCACTGGTTCCAGGCGCAGATATCTGCTGAGGTAGTACCGGCGCGGGCAAGCCTGGAACATCGCGATCGACGTGACCGACGTTGCGGAATCGTACTGGCCGGTCACGACCGGCGGATCGACAACATCTTCGACAATGCCTGTCGTGACGCCTGCGGAGGCTGCGGACTCGGGTGGAGAAGGTGATTCCGGAACCACCGATTCGGCCAATTTCTGCCAAGGCGAAGACCTCTTTCGTTCGGCGTAAGACAGAATCAGACGATCCTGCGCGCGCGTCATTGCAACATAGAGCAGCCGGTTCTCTTCGGCTTTTTCTTTGATCTCGATCTGCTGCATCAACTCACTATGCACGGAATCGGAGCATCCCTGACCGGTCGTTGGATTTCGCCACTTCACGCCTAAACCCAAATCGTGCGATACGGCGATCGCGGGCTTTCTGCGGTCCGGCATGCGATGCAAGGCACTCACGAACACCACCGGAAACTCCAGGCCCTTGGCCGCATGGATGGTCATCATGCGCACCACATCGCCAGCGTCGGGAGGAGGTGCCTCGGCAACACTCTGGGTCCACCGCAGCGCTTCGAGATCATCCAGAAGCTCGGCCAGGGGACGCGGGCTATCGCGGAACTCGCGTCGCAGCCATGCGAGCAGCTTTTCGACGTTGGCTCGCGCACGATCGGACAAGCCAGTGGTGTACCCGCACTGATCCAGAGCCATCGCGATCAAGCGATCGGGCGCCACGAACCCGGCGAGTTCGCGAACGCGGCCGAAGTGCCGTTCGAACTCCGCGCGCCAGCCCTCGCGGCCCAGTCGATAAATCTCCGGATCCGTCAATCCCACCAGAGGACCGCGTAGCACGCCCACCAGCGGAATTTCGTCCAGCGGATTCACTAGCGCCGCCAGAAGCGCAAGTAAATCACGGGTTTCACGCGCCTCCAGAAATGTCCGTCCGCCGGTAAGCAGGAACGGGATGTGCAGACGGTCGAAAGCGCGCTCGAACGGCGCAGTAGAGCTCAGTGTCCGCACCAGCACGGCAATGTCCCGAAAACGGAATTCCCCGCTGTCGACGAACTGCCGGATTCGCGCGGCCACAAGATCCGCCTCGGCATCGTGAGAATCTTCCCCGCGTCCTACTAGGCGCTCCACGGCGAGGCTTACCGGCTCGAACTCTGCATGCGCCTCCAACCGGCGCGGCTCGATTCCCGGCTGGCCGTCGAGCATCGCCGATACCGTCGCCAGGATCTCCGCGCGGCTGCGATGGTTCTCCTTCAGCTCGTCGATTTCCGCTCCACTCGATCGCAGCTCGTCGCGATATTCGGCAAACACTTCCGGGTCGGCATGACGAAAGCCATAAATGGACTGGTTGATATCGCCGACGCCGAAGAAGCTGGTCCGGAGCAGATTTATCAGGCGCCATTGCAAGCGATTCGTGTCTTGCAACTCGTCCATCAACACGTGCTCGAACCGGCCGGAAATCTCGAGTTGGATAGCTTCATCCGATTCGAGCAGCGCGACCGTAAACTCCTCCAGATCTGCGAAATCCACCACGGATTCCTGGCGTTTCTTCGCGCGATAGGTCGCGTCGATCCGCGCAATCGCGGCGGACAAGAGATCGCGGAGGTCAGCGTACCATTCGCCGATTAATTGAGACTGCAAAGCCGGGAGAATCTCGTTCTTTAGACAACTCGCCGCGGGATTCCTGCCCACGCGCGTCAAGTTGAAGTCGAATTGCGCAAGCATCTCAAGATCCGGTTGCGCCAGAAACTTCGCGGCCCAGGCCCGCAGGCGGGGTCCATCGGCTCCGCCTGGCATCGGCCCTATAACCAGCGAGCTTGCCAGCTCTGTGGCTTGGTTTGAATAGTCCGTCGACAGGGCCCCGGCAGGAACTTCCGTGATTCCCGACAGCCGCATCGATTCGTAAACGTCTACTAAACTCTGCGCCAGGTCCGGCTGGCGACCATCATCCTGGGTCGAAAGGTCCAGAGCTTCGAGCAGGCGACGCATCCGCTCCGGTTGCTCGCGATACATGGCGTCAAGGGACGCCTCGGCCGCTTCACGCTCCAGCCGGTCGGATGCTGACTGATCCAGAACCTTGAAATCGGGCGGCAGTCCAGCGCGGATCGCATTCTCCTGAAGCACGCGAGCGCAGAAGCCGTGAATGGTCGACACCCACGCGCGCTCGATGGCTTGATGGGCCTCCGGTCTTCCTGCGAATCGTTGGATCAGCCGGCTCTTGATCTCATTTGCAGCCTTCTCCGTAAAGGTGATGGCCAGAATAGCGTCCGGATCCACGGCGTGGGTTTCCACCAGCCACGCGAATCGCTCCGTGAGCACGCGCGTTTTGCCTGAACCCGGCCCCGCAACCACACACACGTTTTGTCCAGAACGCTCGACCGCGCGGCGCTGGTCGTCAGAGAGTGTCATGAGCCTTCTTCACAAGAACGGCCGATTCCACGCGGCAGATGTCACAGAAATCACACCAGCGGCACTTTAGCGGATCTCTCGGCTGAACCGCTATGTCCCCGGAGGTAATCGCCTCATGCACCCTCACCGCCGCGCTTTCGGCGTCGGCTATCAAGGTATTTATGAACTCGTGAGTGGACGATGTCCCCAGCAATTCAAGACCAGGGATACTGATATGCCAGCCGTCCCAAGTCACATCCTTCTTCAAGCCACAGAACAGCATAGCCACCGGATCGAGCCCGAATGTGCGCGCGGCAGCGGCGAGATACAATCCGCCCTGGACTAGGTGACCACCGCCCGTATCCTCCACGCGCTCACGAATCTTGTTTCCCGCGCTGTACTTGTAATCGATCACCAACGCCTGGTTGGAGGGACCGACGTCCATACGGTCGATACGACCGGTGATGTTCACCAAAGGATTCAGTGCGTAGCTGAACTTTTCTTCGACGCGCGTGGCCCAGTTGCGCAGCCCGAATTGGGTGTCATCCAGGAAGCCGCGGAAGTGGCGCATCAGTTCCAGCCGGATGGCCTCCGTGCGATAGCCCTCCGGCACCCGTAGACGCGCGCACTCTTCTTCGAAGATCTCATCCAAGATGGCCGCACCCAGTAACGGAGCGCGGGTTAATTCTGCCAGCGCGCGATGCAGAATGCTTCCTTGTAACAGCAGGTCTAACCGATCGCGCGGCGCCGCGGGGCGCCGCCGCAGACGCAGTGTCTTAGACGCAAAGAACTGAAATGGACACTGCAAAAAGCTTTCAATCCCCGTTGGGCTTAATGTCTTTGGGCTGTATTCAACGTGACGCCGGTCGCCAGGGCCGCCTTCCATTTTCGGCTGGGCCCGGGGCACCATGAGGCGGGCTTCGATGGGTGCAAAGCTGCCTTCTAAGAAGAATGAGGGAAGTGTATCTTCCCCCTGCTCATCGAAGCGCGGATAGCTGAGGATCGTTTCTTCGGACGCCCTCGAGGTCGCCAGCTCGAATAGAAAGCGCTCTTCCCGTTGGCGGTCCGCGGCGGTATCGAGGCCCGCCCTGCTGCGTTCTGCGTCACCGAGAATCGGATCCTCGCGATGATACTGGGGGAAAAGCCGCTCGATGAGGCCACAGACGAAGACAATAGGAAGCTCCCATTGCCGCGCTTCATACGCGTCCATCACGTGGACCACGTTCCGACGCAAATCCGGCACGCGCAAAGGCTCGAGCGCCAGCGCTGTTTCCACCTGCTTCCAAAACACAGCGAGCGGACATCGGCCGGATCCATCCAGCGCGGCAGTGGCGCCATCGAGAATTTCATCGAATGCAGTTAACGCGGCGGAGGTCGACTGCAGGGCGCCGATCCGGTCCCGGTCGGAATCCTCCGGCACTGCCGGCGGGGGCAGCAACGCCCGCAGCGTCTTCAGGCGAGTCGCCCACTCCTGGGACTCCATGCGCTCGCGACGCCAGTCATCGAGCTCAGCTAAGTGCTCGAGTCCCGCAGGCAAAGGTAGCCCCGCAGCCGGAAGGCGGTCGCGCCACGCGAAATCCATTTGATCTCCAGCCGCAGTCGCTCCCCATCCGGAAACTGGCGTACGAACAGCGGACAGCAGCGTCGCCTGGTCCCATCCGGCGAGCATCGCCCGCAGGACGCCCGCGAGAAACATCAGTGCCGGATGCGATCCGAGTGGGCGGTGAAAGTAAAACCTGGCGGGAATCCGGAAGCGTGCGAGCGTCGTCTCCAGAACGCCCGCATAAGGATCACGTGAGCGCAGCACGATACCCATCTCGCGAAAGCTTCGGCCTCGCGCCGCATAATCCAGAATGCGGCGAGCGATTTCCTCCACTTCACGTTCAATGGTGGCGGCAGAGAACCCCGTACGTCTCGCGGAGCGAAGGGTCGAAGAAAGCCGCTGCTCCTCAAAGCCCGCCGACCGCAGGATGTGGCGGACAGCCTGCGACCCGGACCAATCCGGAAGTGTGATGGTGACGGCGGTGCGCTCGCCTAACGCCAGGACCAGTTCCGTTTCCGCCTCGGACAGCGTCAAGAAACCGTCGAAAATGACGTTCGCCGTTACGGTTGCTCGCTCCGCAGCGCTCCGTAGGCGCGCGTGGCGCAGTCCCAGCCCACGTGCCTTCAGTTGGCGCTCGACCTCCTTTTGCAACTCCGCCAGATCGTGGGGGAGCGCCGCCGCCGGCGCCTGTTCGAAGAGTTCCGCGAGCGCGCGGCGGAAACCGGGGAATCCGGCCACGGCCGTGAAACGCTCCGGCCGGAGCCGCTTCAGCGTCTGCTCGATCAATAGATCCAGAAGGGCCGCAGGAGCCACCGCCTCAGTGGACCATTCTTCGAGGCAAGTCGCGAGCGTGCAGATCTCGCGTGGGCGGACAGGGAATCCAGAGAGGGCCTGCGAACGTGCGAAAGTATGGCGGACGTGCTCCACCATGGTCGCTGTCGGAACAATGAGGAGCCGGTCGCGTTGGGATTTGAAGATTTCCAGCGCCGCGCGAGACTTGCCGGACGCGGGGGATCCCGAGATCAGGAGGTTCAAGTTCCCAATATACGGCAGGTGACAAGATCACCTGCGCCACTGTCTACTTTTTCGGTTCGCTGCTCAGTTGGGGGGCTAGCTCGGCCCGCATCTTTTCGAACTTCTCACGCTGGCCGGGCTGGAGAATTTGAAGGATTCGGCTTAATCCCGTAGAGCGCAGATCGTCGAGCTGATCCTGCAAGCTCTCGTAATAGTGGCTATAGTCCTGGAGCACCACGGCGATCTGATCGGTTTGCTCAGCTGAAAGGTCCAGCTTGGTCTTGAAATTCTGGAGTACAGCCTCGTGGCTCGTTGTCTGGGGCGGCGCAGCAGCCACGACCCGGTGAAGCCGGTCATGCAGTCCATATTTCATGCCCAGCATACCGACGGCTGCCCCAGCTAAAAATACCAATAGTAATGTGGAGGCGATGCGGGGGTTTCCGATGGACGGGCTATTGCTCACGATAGGTGACCAGATTCACGAGAACGGCGTCCTCATCGGGTGTGCCCGTCACCAGCCGGGACTGGCTGTCATCCGAAAAAACCGGGAATTCCTGCGGCATATCGGCAACGCGATCGGATACCAGCGTCACTTGTGGCAACCCGTTTACTGCCGCGACCTGCGGCTCAGCCATCTGCTCGGATGAAATTAAGTACACCCCGAGCAACAAAGCCAGCGCCAGCGAAGCCATCGCGATGCGGCGGCCAAACAGAGAGTCGAAGAATAGCGTGAAAACCGAACTGGGGGTCTGAGCCTCTATCCGTTCCAGGACGCGAGCGTAAAAACCTGGGCGCGGTTCCATTTCCGGCGCACGCCACTGCTGCAACATCGCCGCCTGCTCACGCATGGCCGCCACCGCTTCGCGGCATTCTCCGCATTCCGCCAAATGCTTTCCGGCGGGATGATCCGGAGCCGGAGGGCGTTCCCCAAGAATCTGTTCGAGATGGTCCCGAATGATCCGATGCATCATTTTCTTCCCTCAGTCACTTGCCATCGTACTCAACTGCAGGTCTCGCGCCCGCTCGTCGTATTTATCTATTTGACAGGAACCCGACCCCGTCCAAGACGCTGCGCCGCCTTAAGCAGCTTCTGGCGTGTCCGGAACAACTTTACCTTTATTGTATTCTCGTTCATGCCGGTCATTTGGGCCAATTCTTCCACGGAATGGCCCTCCACTTCCTTCAGCAGAATCAGACTGCGGTCTTCTTCGGAAACTTTGGATAGAAGCTTCAACGCCAGGTCCCGCTGCGCCAATCGCTCATCGGCCGGCAAGGCCGGATCTACCGCCGGTTCGGAGGCTTCCATTCGCTGCGATTCTTCCTGGCTGAAGTCGCTTTCATACACCAGCCTTCGTACGCGCTTCTTGCGCAGGTAGTCGTAGCACTCATTGACCGTGATTTTATAGATCCAGGTGAGCAATGAGCTGCGGAAGTCGAAGTTTCGGACGGAGAAATAAACCTTACTGAAGACTTGCTGAGCAATATCCTCGGCATCGTTGTGGTTGCGAAGAATGCCGTAGATGATCGAGAAGATCTTAGCCTGGTAGCGCTCTACAAGTTCGCGGAATGCGAGTTCATCGCCGGCCTGTACCCGCCGGACCAGCGCCGCCTCATCGCCATTCCTGTGATCCACTCGCGTCTTGGCTCGCGCCTTCGATCCAATCGCCGGGAATTGCAGCGTGCCGATCAGGGTGCCCATATCTATCTGATCCGACGCACCCCACCTCCCCCCGGTTTCATTGGGTTTTCCTGAAGATAGGTGACCACGACCCGTCGTGTCGATGCCCGGACAAACTGGACCGGTCTGGTCGCCTATAGTATAATGCTTTTGAGGAGCGAAATACGCTGCAATGGTCCAGCTAACTGAAACCGCGATCGGTAAAGTGAGAGAAATTCTTGAGTCCCAGGAGCCCAAACCGGCCGGACTACGCATTGCCGTGGTCGGCGGTGGATGTTCAGGCTTCAGCTACTCAATGGCCTTCGAGAACAGCCCTGGTATGCTCGACAAAACGTACAAGTTCGACGACCTCAAGGTGTTCGTTGACCAGGCTAGCCTCTTATACTTGGATGGCGCCGAAGTAGACTATGTGGAGAGCCTGGAAGGCTCCGGTTTCAAGTTCAACAACCCGAATGTGAAATCCACCTGCGGCTGTGGAAGCTCATTCAGCGCCTAAACCCCTTCTCCGAAACGAGCGCACAAGCGGGTTTCAGCGTTGTGCGCGATTAAGAAAATCGAAGAGCGCCCCGGAAGGGGCGCTCTTTTGTTTTTAGGGTTTGTTGTATGCTACCCCAAAATGTAAACGGGCCGGCTTTCGCCGGCCCGTAAGAGATACAACTCGGAGGATTCGATGCTTACGACTTCAGCCGGCGGCGACCGAAGAATCCGAGGCCGAGCAGTCCAAGACCCGTCAGAGACAACGAAACCGGCTCGGGAACGGTCGTCTGAGAAATAATGAACGAGACGTCAGCCAGCTGGCCATTCGCGCCGGGCGTGAATGCGAACGAAACACCCTCGTTGGTGGTCAACATGTTTGCAACACCATTCTGAGTGTGGCCGTCAGGTGAAGCGCCACTGAGATTAACGATGCCGCCCGGGGTGTGTGTTACCACAGCCGTTGTGTTATTCGGGAGAGAAGCCCCGGTAGTGTTCGAAGTCAACATCTGATCCTGAACCTGTATGATCCGGTTACTGGGATTAGTGATGGTGTCCACGGCGACATTGAAGCTAAACGTGAACGCGGTCGTGATCGGAGCGCTAAAGTTATTGAAGTCGAGAGTATACAGCGTCCCGCTGCCATTGAAACTTATGGTTCCAGTGGTCGGGGCTCCGTCAGTGTTAATATTGCTGAAAATCTTGTCGCCGATCTCGCAGGTATATCCCTCTGCGATGGTCGCAACGGACTGTGTGCTGCAAGCTGGGGGAGGGGCGACTGACCCGAAAGATGCCGCAGCACCTAAGGCAAATAAACTGCTGAGCACTAAAACTTTCTTCATTCCAAATATCCTCCGTAGTATTTTCTTTTAGTCTTTTCGTAGCCGCTAGAGCTACTCACAAAGTATACGGTTGGCGCCTTAGAATAGTCAAGGGCTATCCAGTTGCCCTGAAATCCTAGGGGAGGGCGCAGAGGTTAATATAAGGGTATGATAATACATGGTTTATGATCTAGTTCCACTGGTAGTCCTGGTACGACTCTAGCCGTTCACCATTAGGTCCTGGTACGCGAAGGACACCGTTGATCTAGGTGCTTAGTCCCACTCTCCGCCATGTACAATACAGTTTCCATGCTCGAGCGCCTTACCACGGAGCAAACCAATCCCGCATCCGGCCATCTGGATGAGCTTTCTACAGTAAATCTGCTCGAAATCATGAATACTGCCGATGCACAGGTGGCATTGGCAGTTGCTCAGGAGATTCCCCGCATAGCAGCGGCCACAGAGGCGATTACCCGGGCCCTGGAGTCCGGAGGATCCCTCTTTTATATTGGTGCAGGCACCAGCGGGAGACTGGGAGTGCTGGACGCTGCGGAATGCCCTCCCACCTTTGGTGTGCCCCCAGGCTTGGTGCGCGGGATTATGGCGGGTGGAGAACGGGCTCTGCTACAGGCGGTGGAAGGTGTTGAAGACGATCCTATCGCGGGCGCGTCGGATCTGGAGGCATCAGGCTTTGGTTCAAAGGACGCGCTGGTAGGGATTTCGGCCAGCGGCCGAACCCCGTACGTGCTTGGAGCGGCGTCAAAAGCCCGTGGAATCAAGGCCTTGACGTGCTCCATCACTTGTGTCCGAGACTCCGAGCTATCGCGAATGGTCCAATATCCGATTGAGCCCGTCCCCGGTCCGGAAGTCCTCACGGGTTCGACGCGGCTCCGTGCAGGAACCGCCACCAAACTGGTTCTTAATATGATCAGCACCGCAGTGATGCTGAAGCTCGGCCACGTATATGGAAACCTGATGGTCAACGTCCAGCCCACCAACCGGAAACTCGAGGATCGGGCCCGCCGGATTATTCAGACCGCCACCGGAGTTTCCTACGATCGGGCGACCGAACTTCTGGATTTGTCGGGGCGCAGCGTTCGCGTGGCGATTATCATGCAACAGAAGCAGATCTCGCGGGAAAAAGCGGAGATCTTGCTAACCGCGGCGAAGGGTCGGATTCGGGAGGCGCTAGCGCTTGGATAAGTTAGTGATCGAAGGGGGCATCCCGCTTCAGGGAGAGGTCGCGGTGAGCGGTTCTAAGAACGCCGCCCTTCCCGCGCTAGCCGCGTGCCTCTTAACATCTGACAGGGTTATTCTCAACCGCATTCCCCAGGTCCGCGACATTGGGACCATGCTCGGCCTGGTCAGACATATCGGTGCTGAAGTCTCGGTGAAAGGCGACCGCGTGACAATTCGCGCCGCGAATTTAGAGCGTCCCGAGGCGCCCTACGAGCTCGTAAAGACGATGCGAGCTTCCAGCCTGGTGCTGGGACCTCTGGTTGGGCGTTGCGGACGCGCGCGCGTATCATTGCCGGGTGGATGCGCCATTGGCGCGCGCCCCATCAATCTGCATGTCTCCGGACTCGAGCGATTGGGCGCCGAAGTCCGGCAGGAGCACGGCTATATTGAAGCGAACGCTTCCAACGGTCTCCAGGGCGCGAATGTACAGTTCGACCGCATATCCGTGACAGGCACCGAAGATCTTCTGATGGCGGCTGTGCTGGCTCGCGGTGAAACCGTGATCGGGAACGCCGCTCGCGAGCCGGAAGTGGCCGACCTCGCTGCGCTGTTGACCGCCATGGGCGCCAAGATCGAGGGCGCGGGCACGTCCACTATTCGCGTCCAGGGCGTAGCGAAGCTCGGCGGCGCCGAACATACCATCATTCCGGATCGTATCGAAACGGGAACATTCTTGATCGGGGGCGCGCTCACCGCCGGCGATCTCACGGTCCGAGGATGCGTTCCCGAGCATTTGCGGGCTTTAATCGCCAAACTCCAGCAAGCCGGCGTAGAAGTGACCGAACCCTCACCGGATACATTGCGCGTACGCGTGCCGGGACGCTTGAAGAATGTCGACATCACCACGGAGGAGCATCCGGGCTTTGCCACCGATCTGCAGGCACAATTCATGGCACTGATGACGCAGGCCGCGGGAATCTCTTTCGTCACCGAGACGATTTTCGAGAACCGCTTTATGCACGCCCAAGAGCTGGCCCGTATGGGGGCGAACATTCGCCTGGAAGGCCGCCAGGCGATTGTCGCCGGACCCACACCGCTGTCGGGAGCGCAGGTAATTGCCAGCGATCTACGCGCCAGCGCTTCCCTGGTCCTGGCCGGATTGGCCGCACGCGGCGAAACCGTGATCGATCGCGTGTACCACATCGATCGCGGCTATGAGAAGATCGAATCAAAACTGGCGGGCGTGGGCGCCCGCATCCGGAGGATCGAGTGAAACACAATCCTGGATTTCTGGCGTTAGTGGACGATGCAAAGTCGCGCGTCAAGCAGGTCGATATCGATCAGTACAAGACAATGCCCCGCAAGGGACATATCTTGATCGACACACGCGAAGACACCGAATGGGAAAAGGGCCACGCCGAGGGAGCAATCCACCTGAGCAAGGGCATCATCGAGCGCGATATCGAGACGAAAATCCCGGACAAATCGGCCACGCTGGTGCTGTATTGCGGCGGCGGATTCCGCTCGGCGCTAGTGGCCGACACGCTCCAGAAGATGGGCTATACGAATTCGATTTCACTCGACGGAGGCTGGCGGGCTTGGAACGATGCGGGGTTGCCCGTCGTGAAACCCTAGAGTCGAAGCCCAAATGTACCCGCGGTACTAAGAATCGCGAACCGACGACTTACATGGAGCGTGCACCCATCGCTGCGATAGCGGCCGCCATTGCGATCTTGTGATCCTGCCCCCAGGGCGGCCCAACAGCACGCCTCAGTTCGGCGAAGTGAGCGTCAAGATTCCGGACTCCCAATGCTTTGCTTGCGATGTTATGCACCTGCCGCGGGTCGTACCAATAAACCGGCCAACCGCGGGCTTCGGCTGCGGCGGCGAGCGCCTTGCGGTACATCACCCAGTCGGCGACATTCCGCGCGCGGTAGTTCGTGATCCGCTCGGCGATGGTCACGGGAAGCTTCGGGCACTGTCGAACGGCGATACCTAGAGTTCGCGCAGGCACTGCTATGGCGACGGCGTCTAGAACAAGTTTCGCGTGCCGCTCTGCCGATGCCCGCACGCGCTCGACCAGTTCAATTGCCTCGTCGAGTGGGAGCGCCTGCCCTTCGCTATGGTGCGGAATTTTAGGCAGCCCTTCATCGACGAGTTCCACGCACCGGCGATCCAGGAGCTTCCCATTGCCATCAGCCGTTACGAGCACGCCCCAACCGCCGTGATCCGATACTCCCGTGATTGCGGCGGGCGACATCATACCTCCTCCATCGCTGTATTATGTGGGACGCGGGTGAAACCACGTCTTTCCGGCCAAGAAAGATCGTACAAGGAATCTGCCACAGTCTGCTTGAGCTTACATCCCAATTCCGGATGAGGGGATGGATTTGCCACCCGTTTGTGAGTTGTTCGCTGATGGATTCTACTTGCCGACCATGTGCGGGAGATTCTTATTGTTTTCGTTGCAGATGTCCTCGATTAGCTCGGTATTGAGCGCGATTTTCAAATAGCGTTTCGCACTCCAAGGCTTGGTATAGGCCTTGGGATCGTTGACGGTGATCTCGACTTCGAGATTGCCAAAGTTCGGACGACGGATTCGCTCGATGGTCCGCGCTTCGCTGGTCAGAGGATCACCTTTAAGGTCCAGCCACAGACCGTCCTTGTATCCGGTTGTTTCGACCACCAGCGCATCGCCCTCCCAGTGGCCGACCGAGTAGCCCTTGAAGCTGGGAAATGGGTCTTTAGGCAGCGGGCGTCCGTCCAGGAAGATCTGCCGATATTGCGCCATGTATTCGCTCAGAATGATGACTGTGTCTTCCGTCTGAAATATCTTTTGAGGGAAGAAATCCGCCCATTGCCGTACCGGCGGAATCGGAAGGCAGCGAGTGGTCGGATCATCCTTCCGGATGTTGGCCAGGTTTTGCTTCACCTGCGCCTCGGCCCAGGGTTGATACGGGAGAGGCACGGTGGTTCCGTTCTTCCCTTCTTCAGAGCCGGTCGCGGTCACGTCCATTACGCCGATAGGAGCTCCAAAAGGAATGTCGGAGCAGCCAAAAACCTGCGCGGTCGCCGACTGCTCGCAAGGCGTCTTGATCGAATTCCAGACGCCGGACAGATCGGGGATCCTGCGGTTGGAAACCTTTGGGGCAGGAGCTTGCAGATCTGGCTTACCATCGCGCGTCAAAGGCACGCGCTTGGTTTTTACTTCAGGCCATTGAGCTAGCATTGGCTGGCCGGCTAGAACGACTACTGCCGCGATGCTTAGGATCGTGGATGGTGAGCGCACAGGGATCCCCTCCGTCTAAACAGCATAGAAGGAATTGCAGCGGCGTGGACTACGCCAGAACGTCCGACATCATCACCCAAATCATCAACACCAAACCGGCATTGGCGAGAAAGGCCACGAACTTTGAAAAGCCGGAGCCCATAAACTCGAAGCGCAGCAACAGGCAGAAGGCCAAGCCACCATACAGAATCACAGGATGGATAGGACGATCCGCGCCATTGGTGAAGATTACCGCCAGGGCATAGAACAGCAGCGGAAGATTGGTGTCATAGCGCTTGCGCAGCAGCATCACGATCGAGACCGCGGCGAGGCACACCACCAGCAGCTCAGTCATGTTCGTGGGCGTGGCGTTGAAGTACATCGGATGGCTAGATATCTATCGGCGGATTCGGCGGGCGGTCTTTAGAGAACTGAGGGCCCCCATTATTCCCCCAACCATAATGAACGGGGGCGAGCCTCAGCCTCATTCGTTTTTGACTTAACACTATGGCCGTGCGGAACACGCTCACGGACGGTGTGACCTGAAGCGATTACTGGCCGAAACTGATGGCCACCATCGGCACGATGTCGTGGACCCAGCCTTCGACATTGGCCCCGAAGTTGGGGGTAATCACCTGCTTGGGGAAGGGCGACATATAGTCGTGGACGTCGAAGCGCAGCACCGCATGCGCTCGGAGTTTAATCTTGACACCCCCACCGATGCTGACCACGCCGGTTAGGTCGCCAGCCTTCGTGAGCAAGGCATACTGACTCAGCGGCTGAACCACCGCCTCCGCGCCTGTTCCGCGATAGAATTTGATTCCGGCTCCGGCATCGAGAAACGGCCGCGTGGTGGACTCGGAGGGCTTGGTATAGAACAGAAAGTTGTAATTGATGGTGTGCGTCTCAGCGCCGAAAACGGCCTCGGTCGAGTTTTGTTTCAACCGGGCGTCGCCAAGCTGATAGCTGTAGCGGAGTTCACCACCCCAGCGATCTCCCATGTTTTCGCCGATCCAGGTACTCACGGCTACGTTGGTCTTGAACTTGGCGGAGGCCGAAGTGGATCCCAGACTCACATCCTGCGGAGTATAGATGCCCGCTCCGGCGCCCACGCCAAACTCCCATTTTTGAGCCATCGCCGCGGGCAGCATAGCTACCGCGGAACACACTGCGAACAAACGAACGAGTTTCATGCTTTCCTCTTTTCCTTATTCCCCGCTAATCGCTCGCGGTCTGCGCCGCGCTTTTACTTTTGGACTCTTACTTTTGAACGACACGTACGTTTTGCGTAAATGTGAAGTCGTTCTGGGTAATGGTGAGCGGCACACTCAGGCCTTGCGGCGTCGAGCTAGAAACACTCACATTGATCACATACGCTCCTGGCATGCCTGGAACCAGTCCTGAAAACAGCACCGACGCTTCAACGCCTCCGATTTTGACCACGGGATCGATCACCGTTGTCGAGAGCGGGTCGACCTGTCCGGCGTCTCCATCGTTTACCGGCGGATTCACTGCGCCCAATCCGGTCAGATAAATTGTGAGAATGTCGTCGCGATGCACCGGATTGGTGGCGGTCACCACCAGACCGTTGCTAAAGCGGACGATTGCCGGCACATCCGCCACGCCGTCGAGGGTGGTAAGAAATACCGCGGGGGCCCCGCTCAGCAGCGTCAGGAAGAACGTATTGCTCACCCCGCCCGGCGTATGCATCACGAGCGCGACGTTGCCGGCCGCCTGCGCCGGCATCTGCGCATTGACCTGCGTGGGAGAAACAAACATCAAATGCGTGGGAGCGCCATTTACGGTGAGGCAGCTATCGTTAATCGTGGTGGGCAGCGGCACCTCGCTAGTGGCCTGATTGGTCCCACTCAAATTCGTTCCCAGAACGGCCATCAACCCGCCCGGCGCAACCGGCGACTTCAGGTCGGCGGCGCTTACCGCGCCGGTGATGAAAGGCGCGGACACAGAGGCATCGTAGTTGGGCGGCAGTATGGTGATTCCGGACGTGGTAAGAGCCACGATCTCGCTGCGGCTGGGCAGCATTATCAGTGAACGCGTGAATGCCTGGTTGACCGAACCCAACACTCCGGCTTCCACCACGCCGGTAGGCAGCACAGCGGTGCCGTCCGCGGCATTGACGCGTGCGAGCACGCCCGGGCTGGCCGAGTCGGGTGCCGAAAGGAAGAACCCGTTCTGGTCGACGAACGTGAACCCCGACGAGAGCCCAGTGGTCGGCTGAATGCTGGCCGTCTGCACCAGGGACGAATCGAAAACCATATTGCCGATCACGTATTGTCCAAAGGACGAGGCCGCATACGCGCCAGCCAGCGCGGTAAAATCCTTGCGCGAAACCGTGAAGGTATCAACGGTGGCGTCGTACAGCATCACGCTGCCGTCCGAAGACGCGGCCATAATGGTTGCGCCATTGGGCGCCGGCGCCAATACGGTATTCAGCGGAAGCTTGTTTTCCCAGACGCCCAGCCGGCTGTACTCGGAGGTCGTCAGGGAGTCCAAATTCACCTGATCGATGTGCGGCTGCGCGCCGCCGCCATCGCGCACCAGTACAAGCGTGGACTTGGCCGACGAGGCAATGGATTGCACGTAGGTTCCTAAAGCGTCGATCGGGTCGAGCGCCTGGAACGTAGCCAGATCGAACACGCTGATGATCTGACTGTTGTCACAGCCGACCAGGAGCTTGGTGCGATCCCAGCTGATGGTCATCGACATGGGCTTGGTGCAGGTACGCAGGGGCGCCACCTTCTGGGTATTTTTGGTCCCATCGAAAACCAGCACTTGATTCAGGTCCTGGCGCAGCACGTAGTACTCATCCTTGGTGGGATGGGAAACCATATCCACTAGTGTTCCCGGTATATCGATAAACGTTCCGCGCTGATTCGGTTCGCGCGAATTCATAAGGACGCGCACGTTCTTCGGAAGATTCACCGCCATCGCCGAGGTGAAGCTCAACTGAACGGCCGAGGTACCTTTTGAATCGGCAAACGCATTGGGATCTACTCGCACCGTGATCACGGTGCCCGTTGGAGACGTCGTGCCCGAACTGGGTGACACGTGAACGCCCGGATTGGATGATGTGATGGTGAACGGAACTTTGGCGCCGCCCGGATCGGACAAAACGAACGTCTGGGTAGCCAACGTCCGGTCACAGAAGTTTCCGCGGAAAACCAGGTCCTCGGTAGAGGCCGCCAAACGCGGCGAGGCGTTCAAATTGCCCACCGGCAGGATCAGCACACCGGAATCCGAGGACGCGTACATCGTGTTTCGATCGCTCGATAGGATGGCGTGTCCGGCCAGGTGTTCGGGCAGCTGGAGGCTTTCGCGAAGAGTCAGATTATCGGCATCGCGCACGGTGAGCACAGGAGGATCGGTCAAATGCTGAGGCACCTCGGAATAGATCAACCCGCGCACCGAATCAATGGCGTGGCCGCCCATATTCAGCGAGCCAATAGGATTCGGAAATTCCGCAAAGCTGCGGTCCTGCAGGTCCGTCATGGCCCAACCGGTGACCGCGTAGGATCCATCCTGGGCAACGCTGACAGCCCGCGGCCCCAGAGGCGGCGAAGCGCTGTATAGATAGCTCGTCATCGAGCGGGAAGGGACGTTATAGCGGAACACCAGCGTGTCTCCGAAGCCGTAAATCCAAGTTCCGTCGCCGGACGCTCCTACCGAGGCGGCTACGATGTTGGGCGGAAAACTCTGCGCGGGCTGGGGGATGGTTTTAGCGGCCTGGTCCGGAATAGAGATCAGAACTTGAGTCGTGCCCGAACCGGGATCGAAAATGAGGAAATTCTTGGTGGTGACAACCAGGGCGTGACCGTCATTGCCAAAAGCCAGTCCCAACGGCGGATCCGGCAACACGAACGTCTGCTTCGCATAATTATTGCGCAGGTCGATCAGCGTTAGGCCGTTATTGGGGGAGCCCGGCAGCGCGATATTGCCATAGTGCGCTACCAGCAACCAGCGGCCGTCCGGAGAGATCGAAATCGAACTCGGCTGGGCGGTCACGTTGAGCGAAGTCTGGATGGTCTTGCTGGCCAGCGACATCACTTCGATGCGATTGGCGGTGAAGTCCGCAATATACAGCACCCCTCGCGCCTCGTCGAGCGCGACGTCAGACGCGGCGCCCCCGATTGACACTACTGTCCCGAATGTCCCGGCCATGGCCGAATGGCCCAGCAGAAACGCGCTCGATATCGCCAGCCAACAAAGCTTTCGAAGCATACTGACTCCGTTCCCCTCCCCAAAAGTCAACTTCTTCCGGACTGCCGCGCTCCACTCGCCATGAGTGATGAACGCGGCGCGCCGGCCATGCAGTTTCTACTTGTGCCGTCCTCAGATCGCCTGGGCGAGCAGCAACCCCGGTTTTCTGCGGTGCTCCCGCACATGGTTGGGGCGAAGAACTGCATCCAGTCCTCGCCACCGCTAAATCGCGCTCTTACGGCGCGTTACTCAGCGCTTTTCTTACGGCGAAGCACGATGATCCCTAGAAACAGGACCGCCAGAACTGCGCAAACAACTCGAACCGTGGAAGCGTCCAACATCGCTATT
>Ga0157369_10001515_pt1 | contig 28519 bp, 26 predicted proteins | sample C25metaG_FD_113461 | JGI IMG/M metagenome (GOLD analysis project Ga0157369, IMG submission 113461) | Corn rhizosphere microbial communities from Kellogg Biological Station, Michigan, USA - C2-5 metaG | ecosystem: Host-associated > Plants > Roots > Rhizosphere > Soil | place: USA: Michigan... | reverse complement strand
ATAAAGCATCATTGTTTCTTCTGTATCAGCATTGATTTCGTCAGAAAAACCTTTTTCCAGCTGAATCAATCCGATGATGGAATAATTGATAATCGCAATGAATTCATCTTCTTCACTTTCATCCACCATTTTCACATCTGTCATTTGTAAAGTACGGATTCTGCTGACTTTAATATAAATCTGATCTGTAATAGAACTCGAACGCAGCACGCGCCACGCTGTTCCATAATCTTTCATTTTTTTCTGAAATAAGTCTCTGCAAATCGTTATAACGTCGTCAAACTGTGCGGATGTATCTGGCATAAATCTGTCTATTGGTTCAAAGATACAAATTTAGTTGAAAGTTGTATATTGAGAGTTATCAGTTCAGAATCAAAATTCCTATTTTTGTTAAATGAGTTTTTCTATGACCAATTCTGATAATTCCGAATTCTTTTCTATTAATTGTAATGGCAGATTGATTGATCTTTCCCAGCCAAAATTAATGGGAATTCTGAATCTGACACCCGATTCTTTTTCTGATGGCGGAAAATTTAATAATGAAAAAAATGCGCTGAAACAAGCGGAAAATTTATTAAAAAATGGCGCAGCAATTATTGATATTGGCGCACAATCAACAAGACCAAATTCTGAATTTTTGAAAGCTGATGAAGAGATCAGAAGAATCGGAAATGTGATTTCATTGATTAAAAAAGAATTTCCGGAAAGTCTGATTTCGCTCGATACATTTTATGCTGATGTTGTAAAATTTGGCTATAACGAAGGAATTGATATTGTAAATGATATCTCAGCAGGGCAATTTGATTCCGAATTATTAAGTACAGTTTCAGAAACTGGCTTGCCTTATATATTGATGCACATCAATCCGAGTTATGAATCGATGCACGAGAAAATTAAATTTGATGATATTATCATTTCGATAAACCGGTTTTTTTCTGAAAAAATATTAGAATTAAAAAGAAAAGGAATTAAAGATATTATCCTTGATCCCGGTTTTGGTTTTGGAAAAACGGTGGAAGATCAATACAAAATGATTGATGATTTTGAATATATTGGTTTCGGTAAATATCCGGTTTTAGCAGGGATTTCAAAAAAATCATTCATTTATAAACCTCTCGAAAAACAGCCAAATGAAGTTAAAAATGAAACTCTGAATTTGCATAATAAGCTTTTGGAAAAAGGAGTAAAAATCATTCGTCTTCATAATCCGGAAACTCTGAGAATATGAAAAAAATCCTCCGATATATCAGAAAAATTCTCAAGAAATCTTTTGACAACATTAGAAATGAACGTCTGAAAGAAAACCTTTTGCAGGCTGTTCCTTTTTGGATAGGATCTATTATTACCGGAATTCTGGCAGTTTTATATGCGCAGATTTTTGCATTCGGAGAACATACACTTAACAAAATTCTGGATTGGCATCTTTGGATAATCTTCATTATTGCACCAACTGGATTTGTACTTTCCTGGTGGCTTGTCAAAAAATATGCGCCATTAGCAAAAGGAAGCGGAATCCCGCAAGTAATGGCCGCTGTAGAACTCGCAAATCCGAAAGAAAATCATTTGATTCATAAATTACTAAGTTTCAGAATCATCATTATTAAGATCATTTCGAGTTTTGTTTTAGTTTCCAGTGGCGGCGCAATCGGGCGAGAAGGGCCGACAATTCAGATTGCCGGATCGGTTTTCCGGAAAGTCTATGAATTTTTGCCTGAATGGTGGCCGAAAATCTCTAAAAAGAATATGATTCTCACAGGAGCTGCGGCGGGACTTTCTGCAGCTTTTAACACACCTTTGGGCGGGATTGTTTTTGCGGTTGAAGAACTTTCAAAAACGCATATTAATTACTTCAAAACAGCCCTTTTTACCGCTGTTATTATAGCCGGACTTACAGCCCAGTCATTTGCAGGATCTTATCTTTATCTCGGTTATCCAAAAACCAATGGTGTTACTTTATGGATTATGTTTCCAATAATATTCGTTTCAGGTATTTGCGGGATTCTCAGCAGTCAGCTTTCTGTCACAATGCTCAAAATTAACCGATTGAAGAAAAAATTAAAAACTGATTTTTCTAACATTATCTTTCTCATAATATGCGGACTGATCGTTGCAACAATCGCTTATTTTATTAACCGTGACATTCTCGGATCTGGAAAAGACATCATAGAAAGAGTGCTTTTTACAGACAGCAAAACCGAAGCATGGTATGTTCCTATTCTCAGAATGCTTGGTCCTGCACTGGCTTTTACATCTGGCGGAGCCGGCGGCATCTTTGCTCCTGCCCTTTCCACAGGTGCGTCTATTGGAAGTGTGTTTGCGGGAATTATGAGTCTTACGGATAATGAGACCAATGTTCTGATCCTTGCAGGAATGGTAGCTTTTCTTACAGGGATTACGAGAGCTCCTTTTACCTCTGCCATCCTAGTTTTGGAAATGACAGACAGGCATTCATTAATATTCCATCTGATGTTAGCCGGGATGATGTCTTCTATTTTCTCAGTCTTAGTAAGCCGTCATTCTTTGTATGAAGCCTTAAAGCTTAATTTCATTAATGATATCAGAATTGGAAAATAGTTATGCATTGTGTTAAATAGTGGTTGTTTTTGTAAAAAAAATATAAAAAATTAACGTTCGTTAAGTTTTTTTTCATATTTTTGAGATGATTAAAAAATAAATTTTAACATTATGAAAAAAATTCTACTTTCTTTATTTGCAACGGCAGCAGTATTTTCTACCAATGCATTGAACGCTCAAACTGTTCTCTTCGAAGACAGTTTTGAAGACTACACAGATTTTGCTATCGCAAATGTTGGCAGCTGGACCTTACTTGATGTAGACAACAGTCCATCTGGAGGATTTCAAGGTATCACATTCCCTAATGGAACTGGTACAAATAAAGCTTTCCAGGTATTCAACTCTACAACCACTACTCCGGTTTTAACACCTAGTACAACTTCTAACTGGACTGCAAGAACAGGCCAGAAAGCAATGGCCTCTTTTTATCTTAATAGTGGAGCATCTAATAACGATTGGTTAATCTCCCCTAAAGTACAGATAACAGCAGGCGCGGGTGCATCATTAAGCTTCTGGGCAAAAAGTTGTGATGCAACATATGGAGCAGAGAAATTCACTGTCTTAGTCTCTACAACAGGAACAGATGTTGCAAATTTCACAGCAATATCACCAGTTATAACTACGCCTTCTGACATTACATGGAAAGAGTACACTTATAATTTGAATACCTATGCAGGACAACAGATTTACGTTGCTATCCACTGTACTTCAACCGATCAATTTGGTTTTGCAGTTGATGATTTCAAAATCACTAGTACCGCTGCCCCAACTACAGCACCTAATTGTTCAACCCTGACTTCTCCTGCAAATGCTGCAACTGGAGTTGTTGTTGCACCAACTTTATCTTGGGCCGCATCTGCTGGTGCAGATTCCTACGATGTATATTTTGACACAAATGCCAATCCAACAACTTTAGTTGGAAATGTAACTACGACTAATTATACTGTTTCTACTAACCTGGCTCTTAATACAACTTACTATTGGAAAGTAGTTCCTAAGAATACCGTAGGTTCAGCCACAGGTTGTACAGTATATTCATTTACAACTACTGCAACAGTTGCGTATTGTGGACCTTTAGTTTACTCTAGCGGTGTAGAGCCAATAACATCAGTTGTGTTCGGAGGAATGACAAATACCTCTCCTGCAGCTATCGGCGGGACTGCACATGAGTTTTTCTTAGATAAAGTAGCAGAAGTAAATCTAGAAGGAACTTTCCCAATCAAGTTACAAGGTAATACTGACGGAACTGCTTTTACAAATAAATTCATTGTATTCATCGACTGGAACCAGGATGGTGATTTCTTAGATGCTGGTGAAACTTATTTTGATACAACTGCAACAACAATTTCTGTTACTGCCTCTACCGGTACAGACGGTAAAGAAGCTGTTGGAAATATCGTAGTTCCTGCAAACGCTTTGTTAGGAAACACCAGAATGAGAATCAAGAAAAACTTTGGAGCTACCACTTTCTACCCTAATCCTTGCTTCTCAGCAGGTACACTTGCAGTAGGAGCGAACACTGGATATGGACAGGCTGAAGATTACACAGTAAATGTTGGAGCTAAATTAGCAGTTACAGAATCTTCTAAAAACGGTATCAAATCTTATCCAAATCCAGTTAAAGATATCTTTAACATCGAGGCTCAAGGTAAAATTAAAACTGTAAAAGTTTATGATGTTTCTGGTAAACAATTATTTACAAAAGACTTGGGTGAAGTTAAATCTCAAATTGACTTTAGCAAATTCGGTGCAGGAGTTTATGTTGTGACAACTGTACTAGAAGATGGAACCTCTACTTCTACAAAAGTTATCAAGAAATAGTCTTTCTTAAAATATTAAATTTAATCCCGTCAATATTTGACGGGATTTTTTTATGAATACTCATATAAATTAAATTTTAAGCTAATTATCAGCAAACATAACCTCAATTATCTGTTAATAAACAACCGTTTAAATATTTTTTTTTACTATCTTTGATATTAACCAAAAATAAATTTTATTATGAAAAAAAATCTACTAAAATTAGCATTTTTGACACTGCCATTATTTGGTTTTAGTCAAACTTATTGCGGCCCACTAGATTTCACAGGTGAAGTCGAACCAATTACATTAGTAAATTTTGCAGGAATTAATAACTCCACAAGTGCAGTTATCGATGGTACTCCGGCACACGAATTTTTCTTAGATCAACAAGGAACAGTGATTAAAGGATTATCCTACAACATTACGCTTAAAGGAAATACCAATGACTTTGTAGAATTTGGACTGGAATTTACAAGTAATTTTATGGTATTTGTGGATTGGAATAAAGATGGTGATTTCGCTGATGCGGGCGAAACCTATTCTGCTGGATCTATTACTGGGTCTACAGGAACAGACAACAAACAGTTAGTATACTCCATCTCAGTACCGGCAACAGCAACTCCAGGAGCTACAAGGTTAAGAGTTAAGAAACTATACGGAGCAACGAATCAAGCAGATCCTTGTCTAGGGACATCTTATGGACAGGCAGAAGACTATACGCTTAACGTTTTGGATGCAACAGCTTGTACAGGAGCACCAGTTATTGGAACATCTACAGCGTCTGTTTCTAATATATGCCTAGGAACATCGTTCTTACTTAATTCCAGCACAGCAGCTACTTCCGGCTACAAATACCAATGGCAAAGTTCTACAAACGGTGGATCTACCTGGGTTAATTTAGGTTCTGCTCAAGATTTTGCTAATTATACTGTAGCTTCACAATCTGTAACTACACAATACCGATTAGTGGTTACATGTACAGACACGAGCTTAACTTCTACTTCTAACGTGGTAACGGTTACACAAAATGCAGCAAACCAATGCTATTGTACAAACGCTATTAACTTTAATTGTTCAGATGGTGATGTAATTCAAAATGTTACATTTGGCGGAATCAATAATGATTCCCAATGTGGAGCTACAACAACAGGATATTCTAATTATACTTCCTCGGTTTCTCCCGCTACCGTAAATACAGGAACTTCTGTTCCATTTTCAGTAAAAGTAGGACCATCTGGCGACGGTTGGCTATATGAGTCTGTAGGTGTATGGATCGATTATGATCAAAATGGTGTTTTTGACTCTAATGAATACACATATATCGGAACCGGTCTTAATGAGGTACTTACTGAGAACATTACTATTCCGGCAGGAGCATTGCTGGGAAATACAAGAATGAGAGTCGTAGTTGCAGCATCTACCGCAGAAGCATTTACAGATGAATACAGATGTGGACCACTATTGGCCAATAATAATTATGGTGAAATGGAAGATTACACTGTTACTATAGGAACACTTGCAGTTTCCGAAACTTCTAAAAATAATATCAAATCTTATCCAAATCCAGTTAAAGACATCTTTAACATCGAGGCTCAGGGTAAAATTAAAACTGTAAAAGTTTATGATGTTGCAGGTAAACAATTACTTACAAAAGACTTGAATGAAGCTAAATCTCAAATCGATTTCAGCAAATTTAATGCAGGTGTGTATGTTGTTACAACTTTGTTAGAAGATGGAACTTCTACTTCTACAAAAGTGATAAAGAAATAATATTCTTTATATATAAATTTGAATCCCGTTAAATATTGACGGGATTTTTTTTATGCTAACTGCTTGTAGTTTAGAAAAAAGTTGTACTTTTGCAACTCGAATTTTTAATTAATAAATTAACATTATGAACAATTACGAAACTGTTTTCATTTTAACTCCCGTTCTATCTGATGCTCAGGTGGAGGAAGCAGTGAAAAAATTTGAAGATCTATTGACTTCAAACAATTGCGAAATCGTTGCCAAAGAAAATTGGGGACTTAAGAAATTAGCTTATCCTATTCAATTGAAAAAGAATGGTTTTTACACACTGATCGAATTCAAAGGAGAAGGAACTGTGGTTGCAGATCTTGAAACTGCTTTTAAACGTGACGAGAGAGTTATTCGTTATTTAACGACCAAACTTGACAAACACGCTATCGATTATGCAGTAACAAGAAGAAGCAAAGTAAAATCTGCTAAAGCTTAATTATTAACCTTTTAAAATTTTAAAATCATGGCAATAGATGATATGGCAAAACAAGCCTCTGCTGGAGGTGAATCTGAAGTAAAATTTCTTACTCCACTAGATATCAACACAAAATCTGAAAAGAAATACTGTAGATTCAAAAAATTCGGAATTAAGCACGTAGATTATAAAGATGCTGACTTCCTTTTACAATTTGTAAACGAACAAGGTAAAATCTTACCTAGAAGATACACAGGAACTTCTCTTAAATATCAGAGAAAAGTATCTGCAGCTATCAAAAGAGCAAGACACCTTGCTTTGATGCCTTACGTAGCAGATCTTTTGAAATAAGACAAAATAAATAAAAGAAGTAGGCTTGCCTACTTCTTTTGTTGCTGAATAAATAATTTAATTCTAACTGTTTTAGATATTAGATTAGATTTCAGATATTAGACTTCAGATCTTTGATCTTAATTCTAGCTTCTAACTTCTAACCTCTAACTTCTAAATCTAAACAAGACAACAACAATGGAAATTATCCTAAAACAAGACGTAGAAAACTTAGGACTTGAGTTTGATACAGTAAATGTAAAACCAGGTTACGCTCGTAACTTTTTACTACCTCAAGGTATTGCTTTATTAGCAACTCCTAAAAACAAAGCAGCTCTAGAAGCTACTTTGGAATCCAGAAAAGAAGAAGAAGCTAAATTGGTTGCTGCGGCTAACGCTAAAGTTGAGCAATTGAAGAAAATATCTATCACTATTCCTGCAAAAGTAGGTTCTGGAGACAGATTATTCGGTTCTATCAACAATGCAGATCTTGCTGCTGCTTTGGAAAAAGCTGGCGTAAGCATTGATAAAAAATATATCAAAATCCCTGGAAATACAATCAAAAGAACTGGTACAGTAACTGCACTTATCAGACTTCACAGAAATGTAGAGTACAACTTCGATTTTGCTATCGTTTCTGACGCTCCGGTAGAAGCTCCTAAACCAGCTGCTCCTAAAGCTAAAGTTGCAGAAGAAACTCCTTCTGAAGAAGCTTAATTAAAGTTTTAAAAAAAACATAAAAAAACCACTTCATATTTGAAGTGGTTTTTTTGTAATTATATTTTAATATTTTTTAGGAGCCCAGACATTGAAGAATTCCTTCACTTTTGCCAGACTGTAACCACTTCCCTCTTCCAAAACTGAGCTGTCCTGTGTATGAATCTGTTTTCCATTTTGATCCAAAACTATAAAAACAGGATAACCAAATTTTTCTCCAGGATTTCCATAACTGGCAAATATTTTTTCATTTTTATTTTCAGGAGACCAGTTCAAATGGTAATAAACATAATTGTCATCAACTGTTTTTTTTAGTTCCGGCGTCTGCTGTACATAATTATTAAATCTCAAGCACCATATACACCAGTTACCTCCTGCTTGGATCAAAACATTTTTGTGTTCCGCTTTGGCTAGTTTTATAGCATTCTGGATATCCAATTCTGCATTAGCTTCAGGATGATAAGGTTTTGGTAACTTAGCAACTTCAGCAGCTGCCGCTTTCTTTTTCGCTTCTATTTGCGCCTTTGTAAGCGTGTTTTCTTTAGCTTGGGCATTTATTAGAGAAAACAAAAGTACACCTCCAACAAACAACAAATTCTTAACAGATTTTCTCATTATTATTTTATAATTGATTTAATAAAGACCAAAGTTAATTAAAAATGCCATCATTTTTCAGTATATTTGCCAATAAACGCAATAGTTTGAATCAATTTCTATTCAGCATATTATTACTTATTTCAAGATTACCACTGAAAATATTATACTTATTTTCAGATATTATGTTTTTCATTAATTATTATATTGTTGGTTACAGAAAAAAAGAAGTTTTAGAAAATCTTAAAAATTCTTTTCCTGAAAAATCAGACGAAGAAATAAAACAAATTTCCAAAAAATTCTTCTCCAATTTTTGTGATTATCTAGCTGAGATGTTAAAAGCTTTTACCATAAGTAATGTAGAATCTAGAGTTAGGATGCAGCATTTGAATCAAGAGGTTTTTCATGAAGCTAAAGCGGAAGGTAGAAATATCATTCTTCTTTCCGGTCACGTTTTCAATTGGGAATGGTTTAATGCATTGGCAACTATTGTCCCACAAAAAGATTGTCATCCTGTTTACAGAAAAATGAGCAGCAAATTTTGGGAACAGAAAATAAAAATAATTCGAAACAGATTTAATAATAAATCTTTGGAAGCCAATGAAGTAATTAAACATATTTTCCGAACACCAAATGACGGAAATTCTATTTATATGTTTGTGGCAGATCAGACGCCAAATATACATTCTGTGAATTACGGTCTCAAATTCCTAAATCAAAGGACACCCGCATTTGTAGGTTATGATAAATTATCAACACGTATTGATATGGTCTTTATCTATTGCGAGATGAAAAAAGTAAAACGTGGTTTTTACCAAGTCAATTATTACAGAATTTATCCGGATGGTGAAAAATTTGTAGAGCACGAGGTTGTGAAAAAATTCCACAGATTATTGGAAAATACCATCAAAAAAAGACCCGATAATTGGCTTTGGTCTCATAGAAGATGGAAATACAGGGACTCTATAAAAAACTATGAGGAATAGATGATAGTTGCAATTGCTATACTTAACTGGAACGGAAAGAATTGGCTGGAAAAATTTCTTCCGTCTGTTCTTTTACATTCCAAAGAAGCAGATATTTACGTCATCGACAATGCTTCAACTGACAATTCTGTGCAGTTCTTAAAATCAAATTTTCCATTAATAAAAATTATTCAAAACGAAAATAATTCTGGTTTTGCGACAGGTTATAATCAAGGATTAAAATCCATCAAAGCAGATATTTATTGCTTACTGAATTCCGATGTGGAAGTCACGGACAATTGGATTCCACCAATCACAAAACTCTTTTCTGAGCATCAGGATATTGCAGCAATTCAACCCAAAATATTAGATTACAATCAAAAAAATAAATTTGAATTTGCTGGTGCTGGTGGTGGTTTGATAGACAATCTTGGTTATCCATATTGCAGAGGTCGTATCTTTGAAAATATTGAGCATGATAACGGACAATACGATGATGAGACGGAAATTTTCTGGGCATCAGGATGTTCATTATTTATTCGTTCAGAAGACTTTTGGAAAATGAATGGTTTTGATGAGAGATTCTTTGCGCATCAGGAAGAAATTGATCTGTGCTGGAGATTGAAAAATGAAGGCAGAAAAATATATTACACAGGAAAATCAACAGTTTATCACGTAGGCGGAGGAACACTCAGTAAGGAAAACCCACAAAAAACATATCTTAATTTCCGAAATAATCTGACAATGATGCTGAAGAATCTACCCGCATACAAGGTATTTTTCATTTTATTTTTTAGATTGAATTTGGATGGTTATGCTGCACTTTATTTGGCTTATAAAAATGGCTGGAGACATTTTTGGGCGATTTTTAAATCTCACGTTATGTTTTATTGGTATCTGCCGAAATCTATTCAGCTGAGACAAAAAAATCAAATTGATCCTTATTATCAGACCAAATGGTTGATATTTAAACATTATCTTGGCTCAAAAAAATAATTAAATTAAGATGAACTTTATTGCCTTGGACTTTGAAACTGCTACACACGAAAAAAACTCAGCCTGCGAGTTGGGAATTTGTATCGTGGAAGATGGCGTAATCAAAGAAACCAAATCCTGGCTTATAAAACCACCCTCTTATCCTTATTTTAATTACCACAATATTGCTGTTCACGGTATCAATCCTGAGGATGTGCACAACTCTCCTACTTTTGCAGATATTTGGTATGAGATAGAAAATTTGATGTACGGAAATCTGATGATCGCTCATAACGCCTCTTTTGACGCAAATGTTTTGCGCGGTTGTCTGGATCATTACGGATTTTTTACACCAAAAATTAATTATTTATGCAGTATTGGTGTTGCAAAAAAAGCCTGGAAAAATTTGAAAAGCTATGGACTGAAAAGCCTGGCAGAACAGCATCAAATTAACTTTAATCATCACAGAGCCGATGCTGATGCCGAAGTTTGCGCAAAGATTTCTCTTTTAAGTTTTGAAAGATTAATGATCTCAAGAAATGACGAAATCAAAGAGGTTTTCAACAAGAAAATTAAATTTCTTTAAGATAATTATAATAAATATTGGGCAGCTTAATCCGCCTTCCGTTCCCAAACCTAATGGAGTGGTTCGACGAAGTCAATCTTTTTGTCTTAGCTTTTCCAGCCACAAAAAAGGATTTCCACTCAAGTCGGGCTGCATAAAAAATTCTACGTTCCAAAAATTTGCCTGATTTACGAGAATTACGATGATTAATTACTCAAAACTTCAGAAACCAAATTGAATTTAGGAATGCTTACATTAAAAGTTCCTTTCTCAAAATTCTCAAAAACATAGTGTCCTTCCATATTTCCAACGCCAGATTTCAAAATCACATTAGAAAAATAACTGAATTTATCGCCGCTCTCTATAACCGGCGTCAGTCCAATTACACCAGCTCCTTCGACTTCAGTAAATCCAAACCCCAAATCGTAGATTATCCATTTTCTGGAAAGTAGTTTTACAGGAAGACTTCCAAGGTTTTCAATTTCAATATTATATCGGAAAACAAAACGGTTTTCAGAAGGATAACTGTTGAAATTATCATACTCTGTTGTCACACTGACTCTAATTTCGGAAGTATTTTTTGAGACCATTTTATTAGATTTAAATTTGAGATACAAATATCCCGCCGATTATTTGATTACAAAATTATCTTTTAGTTAAATCGGAATTCTAAATTCATTTTCATTTTATTCAATCGGTTAATTTTCTTAATTTTGTGTAATCTAAAAAGTAAAAAAAAAAGAAATGAATTCCTACAAAAACCCATTGGAAGAGCGCTATTCCAGTGAAGAAATGCTGTTTAATTTTTCTCATAACAACAAGTTTAGAACTTGGAGAAAACTTTGGATCGCTCTTGCTGAGATCGAAAAAGACCTTGGTCTTGAAATCACAGATGAGCAGATTGCAGAGTTGAAAGCTAATGCTGAGAATATCGATTATGAGAAAGCAGCTGAATATGAGAAGAAATTCCGCCACGATGTGATGGCACACGTTCATACTTACGGAGATGTGGCACCTTCTGCAAAGGGTATTATTCATTTGGGAGCAACTTCTGCATTTGTAGGAGACAATACAGACTTAATTCAAATCCGTGACGGACTTTTGATTTTAAAGAAAAAGTTGGTTAACGTAATGAAAAATCTGTCTGATTTTGCCATTCAGTATAAAGATCTTCCGACTTTAGGATTTACTCACTTCCAGCCGGCTCAGCTAACGACTGTTGGAAAAAGAGCGACACTTTGGTTACAAAGTTTAGTTCTTGACATCGAGGAACTTGATTTTTTCTTAGAAACTTTACGTTTCAGAGGAGTAAAAGGAACAACAGGAACTGCTGCAAGTTTCCTGGAGCTTTTTAATGGTGATTATTCGAAAGTAAAACATTTAGATAAAGAATTGTCAAAAAGATTCGGTTTCGAGAAAGTTTTCGGTGTTTCCGGACAGACTTACGACAGAAAAATTGATGCGAAAGTAGTGGCTTTATTAGGAAATATTGCTCAATCTGCACATAAATTTACCAACGATTTACGTCTTCTTCAAAATCTTAAAGAAATTGAAGAACCATTCGAGAAAAACCAAATAGGTTCATCTGCAATGGCTTACAAACGTAATCCAATGAGAAGTGAAAGAATTGGAGCGCTAGCAAAATATGTAATGTCTTTGACTACTAGTTCTGCTATGGTTGCTTCTACCCAATGGTTTGAAAGAACGTTGGATGATTCTGCAAACAAGAGATTAACAATTCCTCAGGCGTTTTTAGCGGTTGATGCGATTCTATTGATTTGGAATAACATTATGAACGGAATCGTGGTTTATCCGAACAGAATCAACAAGCACATTATGGAAGAACTTCCTTTTATGGCGACAGAATACATCATTATGGAGGAAGTGAAAGCTGGCGGCGACCGTCAGGAAATCCACGAGGTGATCAGGGTTCACTCAATGGAAGCTTCTAAACAAGTAAAAGAGGAAGGAAAAGAAAACGATTTGATCGAAAGAATCTTAAATGATCATTCGTTAAAATTGGATAAATCAAAATTAAAAGAGGTTCTTGATCCTAAAAACTTTATCGGTTTTGCGCCAATTCAGACGGAAGAGTTCATTGCCAATGAAGTTCAGCCGATAATTGATGCAAACAAAGATCTGATAGGTTTGGAGGCTGATCTTAAAGTATAAATTAATATGCAGTCTTTTTGGGCTGCATATTTTTTGTGTATGTCATTCTGAGTGCAGCAAAGCGAAATGAAGAATCTTTATATAGATTTCTCGTTCTTCGATACAAGAGCTTGCTCGAACTGAACGAAGTTAAATGACAATTTAAATTAAAAATAAATCTAATAAATATCTGACATCTAATGTCTAATAACAAAAGAATTTTCGTAGAAAAAAGAGGAATTTTCGATGTTGAAAGTCCAAAAATTTTTGATGAAGTAAAAGCGGTTGTTCCGTCAATACAAAGTGTTAAAGTGTACAATGTGTACGATATTTTCAATTTGAACGACGGTGAATTCGAAAAAGTAGTAAACAGTACTTTTGTAGATCCGGTTACTGATATTTTAAACGAAGAAAATCCTGCAAAAGGAATCCATTTTGCAATGGAATTTTTACCGGGACAATATGATCAGCGTGCGGATTCTGCTCAACAATGTATCGCTTTACTGACTGAAAATGAGAAGTCTAAAGTGAGAAGTGGAAAGTTAATCGAGTTCGAAGGTGTTTCTGAAGCTGATTTGGCGAAAATTAAAGACCTTTTGATCAATAAAGTAGAATCTCAGGAAAAAGATTTATCAATTTTAGATATTCCTGCAGAAGAAACACCATCAAAAGTGATTGTTCACGAAGGTTTTATCAATTTTGATGATGCTCAGCTTGAAGAATTCTTTAATAATCACGGTTTTGCATTAGGTTTAGATGATTTAAAATTCATTCAGGAATATTTTAAAACTGAAAAAAGAAATCCTACAGAAACTGAACTGAAAGTTTTAGACACGTATTGGAGTGACCACTGCCGTCATACAACGTTTGAAACAGAATTGTCAAATATTGAATTTGAAGGACAGTTTAAACATACATTGGAAACTATTTTCAATGATTATATCGAAAAGAGAAAATTCTTAGGACGCGAATTGAAACCAATCTCTTTAATGGATTTAGCAACAGTTTGCGGAAGATATTTCCATAAAACAGGCAATTTGGAGAACTTGGTGGTTTCCGACGAAATCAACGCTTGTACAATTCAAATCGAAGCTGAATACGATGGTAAAAAAGAACCTTGGTATTTATTATTCAAAAACGAAACCCACAATCACCCGACAGAAATTGAGCCTTTTGGTGGTGCTTCAACGTGTTTAGGTGGTGCGATCAGAGATCCTTTGTCCGGACGTTCTTACGTTTTCCAGGCGATGAGATTGACGGGTGCTGCTGATGTTTTGGAGCCGGTTGATAAAACATTACCGGGAAAATTACCTCAAAAAACAATCACAAAACAGGCTGCAAACGGATATTCTTCTTACGGTAACCAAATCGGTTTGGCGACTACAATGGTTTCCGAAATCTACGATGAAGGCTACAAAGCAAAAAGAATGGAAGTTGGTTTCGTAACCGGCGCAGTTCCTGTTGATTGGGTAAGACGTGAAAAACCTGAAGCGGGTGATTCTATCATCATTTTAGGTGGTGCGACAGGTCGTGATGGTGTTGGTGGAGCAAGCGGAAGTTCAAAAGAACAGGACGAAACTTCTATCCACACAATGAGTTCGGAAGTTCAGAAAGGAAATGCCGTTGAAGAACGTAAAATCCAAAGATTATTCAGAAATCCTGAAGTGACGAGACTGATTAAAAAATCGAACGATTTCGGAGCTGGAGGAGTTTCTGTTGCGATCGGCGAAATTGCTGATTCTTTAGAAGTTAATTTAGATGTTTTACCTTTAAAATATGAAGGTTTGAACGGAACTGAGCTTGCTATTTCCGAATCTCAGGAAAGAATGGCGGTTGTTGTTGAACCAAAAGATAAAGAAAAATTCATCAAATTCTGTGAAGCTGAAAATATAGTGGCTGTGGAAGTTGCAAAGGTGACAGATTCCGGAAGAATGCAGATGTTCTGGAAAGGTGATAAAATTGTTGACCTTTCAAGAGCGTTTTTAGATACGAATGGCTGTTCAAAAAGTCAGGAAGTTAAAATTACTCATCTTAATGAAGTAAAAGAGGAGACTCCATCATTTAATGAAGAGAATTTCTTAAAAATATTAGGCGATAAAAATGTTGCTTCTCAAAAAGGTTTGTTGGAGATGTTTGATTCCTCGATTGGCGCGACTACGGTTGCGATGCCTTTAGGTGGGAAATATCAGCAGACTTTGATGGAAGGAAGCGTTCAGACATTACCAATTATCGGAGCAAAAAATATTGAAACAGTTTCTTTGGCGAGTTGGGGATTTGATGCAGAGATTTCTAAGCAGAATTCTTTGTTGGGATCTTCTTATGCGGTGGTAGAAAGTGTTGCAAAGATCGTTGCGATGGGTGGCGATTATAAAAATATCAGATTCAGTTTTCAGGAATATTTTGAGAAATTAGGTCAGAATCCTGAGAAATGGGGGAAACCTTTGGCTTCACTTTTGGGGGCTTATGACGCTCAGATTAATTTCGGATTAGCTGCTATTGGAGGAAAAGACTCAATGAGTGGAACGTATCAAGACTTGAATGTTCCGCCAACGTTGATTTCTTTTGCTTGTGCCAACGGAGAAAAGAAAAATATTATCTCTCCTGAATTTAAAAGGGAAGGAAATAAAGTGTATTTCTTCAATCACATCGCTCAGGAAAATGGCCTTCCGAATTATGATGCTTTAAAAACTGTTTTTGAATTTATTTTCGAAAATATCAAAGCAGGAAAAATCGTTTCTGTGAAAACAGTAAAAGAAGGTGGAGTTGCAGTTGCTTTAGCAAAAATGAGCTTCGGAAACAGATTAGGTGTTGAAATTACTGTTGATGAGAAAGTTTTATTAACTAAAAACATCGGTAGCTTAATCATCGAATCTAAAGAAGAATTAAGCTCTGCAAATCTTCAATTAATCGGAGAGGTTAAAGATTCAAATGTTATCAAAATCAATGATGCTGAATTTGTGATTGAAAAATTATTAAAAGCGAATACAAATACATTTGAAAATCTTTTCCCGACAATTGAAAAAGAAAAAATAACGGTTGAAATCGATGAGAAATTAAACTCAATCAACCCAAGAAATATCATCATCAAAAAACACGGAATCGCTCAGCCAAAAGTATTCGCACCGATTTTCCCGGGAACAAACTGCGAATATGATACGCTGAATGCTTTCGCAAAAGAAGGAGCAATTACAAGCAGCCTACCTTTAATCAATATCAATCACCAGCTATTGGATGAAAGCATTGATGCGTGGGTGGAAGAAATCAAAACTTCTCAGATTTTAGCATTCTCAGGAGGTTTCTCTGCGGGTGACGAGCCGGACGGTTCTGCGAAATTCATCGTTAATGTGTTGAAAAATGAGAAGATGAAAAATGCAGTTCACGAATTGTTAGACAGGGACGGAATGATCATTGGTATTTGTAACGGTTTCCAGGCGTTGGTTAAATCTGGATTGTTACCTTACGGAAGAATCAAAGATTTAGATGAAAATTCTCCAACTTTGGCTCACAATGCAATCAGAAGACACATTTCTCAAATGGTTAATGTGAAGGTTCTGAACGATGAATCTCCTTGGTTAAAAGGAATGAAAGGACAAGTGTTCACGATTCCGATTTCTCACGGTGAGGGTCGTTTTATGGCTTCAGAAGAGGAAATTCAGAAGTTGTACGAAAACGGACAGATTGCAACGCAATACCTGGATTTAGATGGAAACATCGCTCACGGAATGCCGTTCAATCCAAATAATTCATTGTTCGGAATTGAAGGAATTACCAGTCCGGATGGAAAAATCTACGGAAGAATGGGTCATCCTGAACGTTTTGCAGAAGGATTAATGAAAAATATTCCAACCGCGAATTACCACAACATATTCAAAAATGGATTGGAATACTTCAAATAAAAATAAAAAGAAAATGACTGTCATCAATGGCAGTCATTTTTCAAATCTGGAGGGTTTCTATGAAGAAGTTTCTCAGCTTTTTATGAAAGATGAAGACTGGAAAATAGGAACTTTAGATGGTTTTAATGATATTTTATATGGAATTGAAACGGACATCACTTGGAAAAATTCTCAAAAATCAAAAGATGATTTAGGTTTTAATTTAACCAAAGAATTCTACGAAAATAAAATCAGAAAGGGAAAACCTTTTAATATAGAATTAATTCAGCAAAAACTGGATGAATTAATCGACGGAAAAGGGCAAACATTATTTGAAATTTTAATAGAAATTATAGAATTTCATCAGAATATTACTTTAATTTTAGATTGATTGAAAATGAAGAAAATGATATATGGTTTATTCTTCGGTGATAGTATTACTTACGGAGAATATGACGGCGTTTTTGGCGGCTGGGTTGATATTTTGAAAAGATATGCGCTTCAAAAATACAATGAAGGAAGTACGAATGAACTGATTCTTTTCAATCTCGGAATTGGCGGCGAAACTTCGGAAGGTTTGGTCAAAAGGATTCCGCACGAGATAAAAGCCAGAAACTCAGCCGACGGAAATATTGTTTTTATCGGTTATGGTGCCAATGATTTGGCTGTGAAAGATGGAAATCAAATGATAAATCAATCACAGTTTAAAGCTAATATTGAAACCGCAATTCAAGATGCAAAGCTTTATTCATACGACATTTATTTGGTTAGCATCCTTCCAATTTCTGAGAAAATTGATTCTAAAATATCATCAACCGGAAAGATTAGAACAAACGAAGATGTTTTGGTTTACAATCAAATTATCAAAGATATTGCAAGTAAAAACGCTTTAAATTACATTGATTTTCATTCGGCTTTTATAGAAGACAAAGAGATTCTGCTTTCCAAAGACGGCGTTCATCCAAACGAAAATGGTTACAAAATGATGGCTGAAATCGCCACTCCAATTATCGAAAAATACTTGTAGACATTTATAAATAAAGACTTAAAACCTTTCTCAAACTGAGGAAGGTTTTTTTTAATTAATTTTTAGCACAGTCTTTGAATTAATCATAAAAATCTAAGTTTATGAGTGCGGGAAATATAATAACAGTATTGCTGAAAATATTAAAATGGCTGGGAATTACGATTGCTTCTATCCTATTTCTAATGTTCATAATTCCGATTCTTTTTCCTGGGCAGATTTCGAATCAGGTCAAGATATTCGCTAATAAACATCTTGCGGGCGAACTCGATTATAAGAAAACACACCTTACTTTTTTCCGTCACTTCCCTTCATTAACGGTTTCTGTGGATGATTTTCTACTCAAAGGTTCAAAGCCATTTGAGCAGGACACGCTTCTTTCTGCGAAGGAAGTTTCGGTTGGAATCAACCTTAAGAATTTAATTTTTGATCAGGAAATCAAAATCGATGAAATCTATGTGAATGACGCTGTAGCCAACGTTTTCGTCAATTCCAAAGGTCAGGCGAATTACAATGTTTACATTTCAAAACCTTCGGAAAAACCTAAAGATACAACGGAAGCAGGTGCATCAATCAAATTAGATTTAATCAAACTAAAAAACTGGAATATCAAATATAATGACCACGCAGCCAATGTTTTGGTAACTGCAAAAGGCCTTAATTACACAGGAAAAGGTGGACTGAGTGAGGATATTTTCGACCTGGAAACCGACCTTGGAATCGAGAAACTTGATTTCGCTTTGAACCGAATCTGGTACGCCAAAGAAAAATCACTTCATGCCGATTTGATTACAAGAATCAATACCAATGCATTGACTTTTGTACTGAGCAAAAATGAATTGAGAATTAATGAACTGCCTTTGAAATTTACAGGTTTTGTGAGCATTTTGAAAGATGGATATAATCTGAATATCAATGCAGCGTCGGAAAAAACGACGATTAAAGATATGTTGTCCGTTTTGCCTCCGCAATATTTGAATTGGGTGAAGGATACGAAAATCGAGGGAAATAGTGATTTGTTCTTTAGTTTAAAAGGCCGATTTAGTGAGCCAAAAAACCAAAAACCTGACTTGAAAGCCAGTCTGAAAGTGAACAACGGTTTCGTTTCCAACAGCAACGCGCCAGTTCCGATGAACAATCTGAATATGGATTTGAATGTCGATTTACCTTCTCTTGATACGAATAAACTCCTACTCGATTTAAGAAATTTGAGTTTCGACCTAGGAAAAAATAATAAGTTCCGAGCAGTTGTGAGAACTCAGGGAATGGACGAAATGAAAATCAATGCCAACATCAAAGGCGGAATTGATTTGGCCACTCTGGATTCAGCGTTAGGATTGAAAGATATTGAACTGAAAGGTCTTATGAGTACGGATATTCAATCGAATGGAATTTTCAATCTTGACAAAAAATTATTTCCGAAAACGAAAGGTTATCTGAATCTGAAAAATGGCTGGCTGAAAACGAAATATTATCCAAATGCGATTCAGAACATCAATATTTTAGCGAATATTTATAATACAGATGGGACTTTCAAAAGTCTGGGCATTAAACTCGACCCATTCAAATTTGATTTTGAAGGCAATCCTGTTTTTGTTAATGCAGACCTTCAAAACTTCGAAGATTTGTTGTACAAGGTCAGAGCAAAGGGTGTTCTGAATATTGGTCGAATCTATCAGGTTTTCAAGAAAGAGGGATTTGATGTGAGCGGTTTGATAATGGCGGATTTATCTTTAAATGGTCGTCAGAGTTACGCGACAACGGGACAATACAGCAAGCTTGATAATCGAGGAAACTTAATTCTTAAAAACATCAAAGCAACTACAGAATACTTACCGAAATCATTCTTCATAAAAGAAGGAAACTTCGAATTTGAGAATGAAAAAATGTGGTTCAGAAAATTCTATGCAACTTATGGAAAATCCGATTTTACATTGAATGGATATTTATTAAATACAATCAATTATTTTATTGAAAGAAAAGGAACTTTGCACGGGAAATTCCATCTCAAGTCCAATTATATTTTGATTGATGAATTTATGGCGCTGAAAGAAGGCGATAACAAAGACAAATCGTTAGCTGTGGAATATGCGAAAGAAGAAAATCCAAAAACCAGCGGCGTCGTGATTGTGCCTACAAACCTCGACGTTTCATTGGAAGCAAATGCGAAAAAAGTCGAATTCAAAGGACTTGGACTGAATAATCTGGTCGGTTTGGCTTCTGTCAACAAAGGCGAAGTTTACCTGAAAAATACTACATTCGATATTGTCGGAAGCCGAATGGGAATAGATGCGAGATATCAGAACGAATCGCCGATTACAGCCAATTATGATGTCGCTTTGAAGGTTGATAACTTCGATGTTCAGAGAGCTTACAAAGAAATTGATATGGTTCGTGAAATGGCGACAGCAGCCAAAGATGTGAAAGGAATTGTGTCTTTGGATTACAAACTTAAAGGCGATTTTGATGGGAATATGAAACCGATTTATCCTTCACTTGAAGGTGGCGGAAATGTGAATTTGAAAGATGTCGAAGTCAAAAACCTGAAAATGCTTTCAGCAGTCGGAAATGATATTGGAGCAAATGCCTTCAACAATCCTGATATGAAAGGCGTTGACATCAAAACAAACATCAAAAACAATTTGATTCACGTGGACCCGTTTACTTTCAAAGTTTCAGTTTTGCGACCCTCAATCAGCGGAACGACAAGTTTCAATGGCCTACTCGATTTCCGAATCAGAGTTGGTTTGCCACCAGGCGGCTGGATTGGATTCCCTGTTGTAGTCACAGGAACGCACGAGAAACCGAAAATCAAAATCTTCAGCAAAACCGGACAAGGCATTATGGATGCTCTTTATAATACAAAATCGAACAAAGTCATCAGAGAAGAAAAACGGGCTGAGAAAAAATCCAGAGCGCAACAACGAAAAGACAAACGTGCGCAGGAAAAGAAAGCTGAGAATGCGGAGAAGCAGGTAAGTAAAGATCTGAAAGAGAAATAATAAGAAAGCTCCAATTAGGTTTGGAGCTTTTTGTTATGAGTTAATTACATTATAATTTATTTTCAAATTCATTTATATAAAGTACAAATTGTTCTTTGATAATTTTATCAATATTAGTCCTATCTGCATCAATCCAATAGTGTTGAATTTCACTGTAGATTAAATCATCTTTTGCCCAATACAGTAAAGTTAAATTTTGAAATTCATTATCCATATCAAGTTCATAAAAAATATCTCTGATTTCTCTCAGAACCTCGTAATAACTTTTCGTTTGATCGAGATTAGATTTTATCAAATAATAAACGTATTTTTTTATAGTATCTAATTTATCAGAATAGTCTAGTTTTAAGTCCGATAATACTTTGCTCGTTAATTGTTGTAGTTCAAATTGATTATAGGGTTTTGAAATTCCCGCAAGTTGATACAAGCTATCTTCTTCATATCCTGCTTCCATCATTTCAATAGCCCAATCAATCCAGCTTTCGTCAATGTCAGCGTTACAGGCTTTTTCTTTAAGTATTTTATGTGTAGATAAAACAGGTTCTTTCATTTGTTTTCAATTTCAACCATAAAAATACCTTAATTGTAACATAATTCTAAAAAATAAAAGTCATTTAGTTACAAACACATCTGTTTCAAACAAAAGTAAAAGTCATTTGGTTGCAAACACACTTGTTTGTGACTTCCGAAAAAGTTGATTAGTTACAAACACTATTGTTTTAAACAAAAGTAAAAGTTGTTTTGTTATAAACACACTTGTTTGTGACTTCCGACAAAGTTGATTAGTTACAAATACTATTGTTTTAAACCAAAGTAAAAGTAGTTTTGTTTAAAACACACCTGTTTATGACTTCCGACAAAGTTGAGCAGGTTTCAAACAGACTTGCAAAGCATTTATGATGTTTTTCAGAAAATGAATTATTTGTTAATAAAATTTTTTGGTAATTCAGGAAAAGCTTTATTTTTAGGCAAAACAAAACAATGTCATATTATCCATTAACTAGTATACCCGATTATTATTCAATAGACAGCCTATTAACCGAAGAACACAAGCTTATCCGCGATTCTGTGAGAAGCTGGGTCGAGAGTTTCGTAATGCCGAAAATAGATGAAGCGGCGCAAAATCACACGGATATCCCGGGATTGATGAAGGAATTAGGTAACATTGGTGCTTTAGGACCTTATATTCCTGAAGAATATGGTGGTCCCGGATTGGATCAGATCTCTTATGGATTGATCATGCAGGAATTGGAAAGGGGCGATTCTGCAGTTCGTTCTGCGGCTTCTGTACAATCTTCGTTAGTAATGTTCCCTATTTTTGAATTTGGCTCTGAAGAGCAGAAAAAGAAATATCTTCCAAAATTAGCATCAGGCGATTTGATCGGCTGTTTCGGATTGACAGAACCCAATCACGGCTCAGACCCATCATCAATGGAATCAAAATTCACAGACCAAGGCGATCATTATCTTCTTAATGGCGCAAAAATGTGGATCACCAATTCTCCAATTGCAGATATTGCCGTAGTATGGGCAAAAGGCGAAGACGGAAAAGTACGAGGCATGATTCTGGAAAGAGGAATGGAAGGCTTTACAACGCCAACTACGCATAACAAATGGAGCTTGAGAGCTTCCAAAACCGGAGAGTTGGTCTTCAATAATGTGAAAGTTCCGAAAGAAAATCTATTACCAAATGTGGAAGGTCTGAAAGGTCCACTTTCATGTCTTAATTCAGCGAGATATGGGATTTCGTGGGGCGTAATCGGTGCTGCTATTGATTGCTATTGCACCGCTGTTCAATATTCCAAAGAGAGAAAACAGTTCGGAAAACCAATCGGCGGATTCCAGCTTCAGCAAAAGAAACTGGCAGAATTCCTGACCGAAATTACAAAGTCGCAATTGCTTTGTCTTCAACTCGGAAATCTTAAAAATGCTCATAAAGCTTCTCCGGCACAAATCTCAATGGCAAAAAGAAATAATGTGAAAATGGCAATCGACATCGCCAGAGAATCCCGTCAGATGCTTGGCGGAATGGGAATCATGGGAGAATTCCCGATGATGCGCCACGCAGCCAATCTGGAATCTGTCATCACTTACGAAGGAACACACGACATCCATTTATTAATTACCGGAATGGATATTACAGGCATCAATGCCTTTGGATAAAGACCAAATCAATCTTATATATTTTTAACAAAAACCTGCGGAATAATTTCGTGGGTTTTTTCGTTCAATACTAAGTTTATTATCATATTAAAATTCAAATAACAGGTCGCTCCTACGGAGCTTTACTCTAATAACAAATTATGTCTATTACCAGTTTGCTCGTAACGGAGCAGAGTTTAATCCCTTCGGGATTCACTGTTAATAGAAAAAAGTCTTCAAAAAAATATAGCTCCGTAAGGGCGACCTGTTAGTTTATTGTATAAAGTTGAGTTTTTTATAATTTCAAATCAATCATTAAAAATGAAAAAATATTTCGCTATTCTTTTCTTTGTTTCCATTACGATTTTTGGACAAAATTTTCAAACTAAAATTTCCACTGCAGCAATCGAACTTACGAAAGATAAAGTGGTCTATGATCCTGCGTATTTTGTTTTAAAATATCCAAACGGCGATGTTCCCGCTGATAAAGGCGTTTGTACCGATGTCGTGATCCGTGCTTACCGTAAATTAGGAATTGATCTGCAAAAAGAAGTTCATGAAGATATGGTAAAGAATTTTTCAAAATATCCTAAAAAATGGAGTTTGAAAAAACCAGATTCTAACATCGATCACCGTAGAGTTCCAAATTTGCAGGTATTTTTTGCTAAATTTGGAAAAGTAAAACCGATTACGAATGCTCCTAAAGATTACGTTCCAGGCGATATTGTGACCTGGGATTTGCCTAAAAATCTGACACATATTGGAATTGTGGTTAACAAGAAATCACCTGACGGCAAACGTTTTATGATTGTTCATAACATCGGCGCCGGGCAGGTTTTGCAGGATTGCCTTTTTGACTGGACGATTACAGGGCATTATCAATATCAGAAATAGAAATTAGAATTTAGATGTTAGAAATTAGATTAAAGATGAGAAAGTGTATTCTATTGCTGTTCATGAATTGTTGTTTTTTATTTCAGGCTCAAAATCTTAAAATTATTCAGAAACCAATTGATTATTCTAAAGAAAAAATCAAGCTGAGTCTGGAATATATGAAAGAGCATCACGGCTTGGATCAGAAAACACCGAAGATTACTCCGAAAATAATTGTTTTACATTACACAGCAGGCGGAACTGTTGAATCCAATTTCAAATATTTCAATAATCTGTATCTGGAAAACCAAAGATCAACTTTAAAAAACCAAAGTCCTCTGAATGTTTCTTCTCATTTTATTATTGACAGAGACGGGAAAATCTATCAATTGGTAGATCCCGAAATGTTTGCAAGACATACAATCGGCCTCAATTATTGCGCAATCGGTGTTGAAAATATCGGAAGTAAAGCACAACCTTTGACCGACAAACAAGTGGAAGCTAATGCAGAACTGGTAAGATATCTAACCAAAAAATATCCGATTGAATATCTCATCGGACATTCGGAATATGGTGTTTTCCGAAACTCAAAACTTTGGAAGGAATCTAATCCCAAATATTTTACAGGAAAAGCTGATCCGGGTGATGATTTTATGAAAAAAGTAAGAGCTAAATTGACGGATTTGAAATTGAAAAGTCAGCCGTAAATCAGAAGTATTAAGTCAATTGTAAAATGATTTTTTCAATTCTTCTTGATCGATTTACCGTCATAAAATGTCCTCCACCTTCAATTATAAAATCAGCTTTTACATTATTAATAGGAATTATTCTGTCTTTATTTCCGTGAATATGAAGTGAGTTTTCTGGAGGTATTTCATTCTTCCAATTGATAATTTCATTGATTGCCCAAGAAAAAAAATCAGGATTGGTATCTTGAAGAATACTTTTCAGAAGTTGTTTTTCAGATTCACTTTCAATTCCGAAAATCCAGTTGGTAATGAAGTTTTGCTTTTTGAATATCGATTTTGGAATTAATTTATTCAGTTTTAACTTTCCTGTAATTCTGTAAGTTGAAGGAAGTTCAAATTTATTTTTTGCTGAAGCGATGAGAATTATTCTTTCGGTTTTAAGGATTTTAGAAATCTCAACAGCAACCATTCCACCAAAAGACAAACCGATTAAAATTGGGTTTTTAGCAGTAATTTTTAATGAAATCCTCTCAGAATAGCCTTGTAAAGATTCATTTTTTAAAGGATCGATCCAGTCAATAAACTCAGTATCCAAATCTCCGAAGTTGATATTATCAAAGACTCTTCTATCGACGCCAAGACCGCTGAAAATATAAATCTTACTCACTTATTAAATTATGAATTTCAATCAAACAAAAAAGACTGAAATTTCTTCAGTCTTTTTCTTTTTATAACATTTTCAAATTGTTCACTTCCAGTTCCGTTAGGATTCTCCAGTGTCCTCTTTTGATATTTTTTTTGGTAAGTCCTGCAAACATTACTCTGTCAAGTGCTTCCACTTCGTAACCCAGCTTTTGGAAAATTCTGCGGACTACTCTATTCCATCCGATGTGGATTTCGATTCCAACTTCATTTTTAGGTTTTCCTTCGATGAAAGAAATGCTGTCCACTTCTGCAACGCCTTCCTCCAAACGGATTCCTTCACCAATTAACTTCATATCGTCATTCGTCAATTTTCTGTCAAGTGTTACATGATAGATTTTTCTCATTGCGAAAGATGGATGCGTCAGTTTTTTCGTGATGTGACCGTCGTTTGTCAAAAGAATAACGCCAGTCGTTTGTCTGTCAAGTCTTCCAACAGGGAAAATTCTGTATGGCGAAGCATTCGCTGTCAAATCCATTACAGTTTTTCTCGCTTTTTCATCTTTGGTTGTTGAAATATAGCCTTTTGGTTTGTTTAATAAAACATAAACAGGTTTTTCCGGTGTGATATTTTGGCTGTCGAAAACAACTCTATCTGTTTTCTGAACCTGATAACCCATTTCTGTTACCACTTTCCCGTTCACTTCCACAAGACCTTGCGCGATAAGCTCATCAGCCTCTCTTCTACTGCAAATCCCGGAATTCGCAATATATTTGTTAAGTCTGATGGTATCTTTATGAACTTCCTTACTGATTTTTTCTAATCTTCTTCTTTGAATGAAAGATTTGGTTTTATCTTCAGCGGTTTCCGGTCGGATATATGGTTTTTTATTTGAAGGCTTTTTATTAAATGGTTTTTTATCGCCATTCTCGTATTTGTCTCTGCTGTCAAAATTACGCTCGCCACCTCTTGTCGTCTTAGGTTTACGTGCACCTCCTGCAGAAGGTCTGCTTTTGGACGTTCTTTCGCCAGAGCCACGGGAGTTTCCAGAAGGTCTGCTAGCACCTGCACTTCTTGGTTTTTTATCTCTTTCTGGTCTTTTTCCGTCTTCGCTCATTTCTAAAAATTTTTGCAAAGATAGTGAATTAGTTAAGAGTTACGAATTCTGACTTTAATAATTCCGAAAATTGAGAATAATGTAATTTTAAATTCCGAATTTATTAGAATCTTTTGTAGAAAATATAATCTGTATTGATTGGCTCCAGTCCGGCTTGTTTCATCAGCATTGCAATTTGCCCGCGATGATAAGTTGAATGATTAGTAAAATGAAAAATAATTTCCTGAATAGAATTTTCAAATTTATTTCCTTTAGAATTTGTATAAATTATTTTTTCAGTAAGATCTCTTTCATCAAGAGTTTTACAACTATTTTGAAAATTATAATTATTAATTTCTAATAAGGAATCATCAGGATTAATTTGCCAAACTCCAAATCCATTTTCATTAAGGATTCTCGCATTCCAGATGTGATGTGCATTCAGAATATGATTGAGAACATTCTTACTTTTCTCACACCAGAGCGAACTATTTTCCAGATAATTTTCTATCAATAATTGATTGAAGTGCTGATTATATTTTAACAGATCATGGAAATGCTCTTTCATTACTCAAACATTTCTGCTAGACGAACTGGTTTTATTTCAGAAGAATTATAAAGTTCGGGAATCGATTTTTTAACTTCCAGTTTCGGATAAAGATTGACACCAATGATTTTAATTTTCCCTTCTTCTACCCAATTTTGTTCTTTCGTACCGTGATCAAAAATTATTTTTTGAATTTCTCCGGATTTTAAGAGTTCAATATAACCGCCTTTTTCTTCGATTTTAAGAAATAGTTTCCAGGATTTTTCAGCGAATTGTTGCGTGATATTTTCTACAAAATAACTTCCGGAAGCAGCATCTTCAAAAACATTGATAATGCTTTCGTAAGCTAAAACGATCTGTTGTTTGAAGGATATTTCTTTGGAAAGTTCTGATGGATTTTCAATCTTGTAATTATTACAAAAAACCGCATCTGCTCCGCCAATCATTGCTGAAGCCAATTCCAGTGTGGAACGTATCAGATTGTTGTCCTGATCGTTTTTAGCTTTATTTCGTATAGTTGTCTCAACAAAAATATATGGGATCAAATCTTTTCCAAACTCTTTAGAAATCTGATTGAATAAATATTTAAAAGCTCGAATTTTAGCAATTTCAAAAAAATATTGACTTCCAACTGCAAATCGGAAAATCAGTTTATCTAGAATTTCAGAACCTAATTTCTCAACCAATTCTTTGGATTTTGCCAAAGCAAAACTCAACTGTTGTACAATAGAAGCTCCGGAATTCTGGTGAAAACTGACATCAATACAGATATTTTTTTCGAAGTTTTTGGATAATAATTCTCCCGCGAGATGTTCATTGATCTCAGCATTTTTATCATCCGAAAAAACATCAATCAAAGAAAAATAACGATTGGATTCTACAGTTAAAATGTGTTCCGCCAGATCTGCGTTGTTTATGAAAATCGATTTTTCTTCAAGAGTTTCAACATTTTCATTAATTAAAAACGCAAAAGCCTGCTCTTCCAAACCTTCCTGATAGTCTGCAACCAGATGTGTGCTTTCTTCTATTTTTGGAAGGAGTTTATATTCAGAATTGTTATGATAATAAGGTTTTACATTAATGCTTTCCAGATTCTCTTTTTGAAGAATCTCGTAGATGTTTTCTATTTTGAGCTGCTTTTTTACAAGCTGTTCCCAATTTTCCAATTCACTCATTCTGAAAATTATTTTACTTTTTTGCAATTTTAGAACTGTCTACTACCAAAATGAAAATCTCTTCATTTGGTTTTTTCATAAAATAATTTTCTCTGGCGTATTTTTCTTTTTCCTGCTTGTTATTCATCAGTTTACGATAGAATTTGTCATTCTTTTCGTACTCGGCTTTATAAAATTCAAGCTGATTTTCGTAACGGTTAATTTCGCCATTCAGTTCATTGATAACCAAAAAAGAAGTGCTGTCAAAAAATATCATCCAAACCAAAAATCCAACTAATGTCAACAGATATTTGTTGAAAACATAGGTTTTGAAAAACTTCAAAGTCGGAGATTTTTTCTTGATATCTTTGATTAATTCCTTCATAATTAATGAACTTTTTTAAGCGAATTATTGATAACAGTTGTCAGGAAATCGATCGCAACGGAATTCTGTCTCATATTCGGGACAATCAAATCTGCTTCATTTTTTGAAGGCTCGATAAATTCCTGGTGCATCGGTTTAAGAGTCGTTTGATATCTGTGAAGAACTTCCTGAAGATCTCTTCCTCTTTCCTGCGTATCTCT
>Ga0157369_10001512_pt1 | contig 28538 bp, 24 predicted proteins | sample C25metaG_FD_113461 | JGI IMG/M metagenome (GOLD analysis project Ga0157369, IMG submission 113461) | Corn rhizosphere microbial communities from Kellogg Biological Station, Michigan, USA - C2-5 metaG | ecosystem: Host-associated > Plants > Roots > Rhizosphere > Soil | place: USA: Michigan... | reverse complement strand
AGGAGAAGACCCAGGCCAGCAAGAACGCCAGTTCCGACGTCGCCAAGAACAGCAAGGCGACACTGGGGCTGACCTCGCTGTTCGGTGCCAAGCCGAAGATCCCCAATCCCCTGGCCGATGGCGACCTGAGCCTGGACGCCGGCTTCTCCGGCAACCGCTCCAACACCGGCAAGTCCACGGCGGCCCAGGGCAACAGCCTGTCCGGCTCGCTGACCGTGACCATCGCCGAGGTGCTGCCGAACGGCATCCTGGTGGTCCGCGGCGAGAAGTGGCTGACGCTCAACACCGGCAACGAACTCATGCGCATCCAGGGCATGGTCCGCGCCGACGACATCGCCACCGACAACACCGTGTCGTCCACCCGCGTGGCCGATGCCCGTATCACCTATTCGGGCACCGGCGCCTTCGCCGATGCCAGTCAGCCGGGCTGGCTGAGCCAGTTCTTCGGCAGCCCGCTGATGCCCTTCTGAGGATGAGCGCCATGTTCAAGACCCTCATCGCCGCTGCCGCCCTGGCCCTGGCCCTGGTCATGCCCCTGGCCCAGGCGGATCGGCTCAAGGACATCGCCAGCATCCAGGGCGTGCGGACCAACCAGCTGATCGGCTACGGCCTGGTGGTGGGTCTGCCTGGTACCGGCGACCAGACCACCCAGACGCCCTTCACCGTGCAGACCTTCAACAACATGCTGGCCCAGTTCGGCATCAAGGTGCCGCCGGGTACCACGGCGCAGCTGAAGAACGTCGCGGCGGTGTCCATCCATGCCGACCTGCCGGCCTTTTCCAAACCCGGCCAGACCATCGACATCACGGTGTCCTCCATCGGCAACTCCAAGAGCCTGAGAGGCGGCAGTCTGCTGCTCTCGCCGCTCAAGGGTATCGATGGGCAGATCTACGCCATCGCCCAGGGCAACCTGGTGGTCGGGGGTTTTGACGCCGAAGGCCGTGACGGCTCGAAGATTACCGTCAACGTTCCGTCATCCGGCCGCATTCCCAATGGCGCCACCGTCGAGCGACCGGTGCCGAGCGGCTTCGATCAGGGCAACAGCATCACGCTGGACCTCAATCGCAGCGACTTCACCACCGCCAAGCGCATCGTCGACAAGATCAACGAGACACTTGGCGCGGGTGTTGCATCAGCTGTTGATGCCGGATCGATTCGTGTCACGGCGCCGGTGGATCCTGGCCAGCGCGTCGACTACATCTCGATCCTGGAGAACATGGAAGTGGATCCGGGGCAGGCGGTGGCCAAGGTCATCGTCAACTCCCGCACCGGGACCATCGTCATCGGCCAGAACGTCAAGGTCTCGCCGGCGGCGGTGACCCAGGGCAGCCTGACCGTGACCATCAGCGAGGACCCTCAGGTGAGCCAGCCCAATCCCTTGTCGGGTGGGCAGACGGTGGTGACCCCCCAGTCGACCGTCAAGGCCAAGCAGGAGGCCAAGCCGATGTTCAAGTTCGGTCCGGGTACCACGTTGGACGAGATCGTGAGAGCGGTGAATCAGGTGGGCGCGGCGCCCAGCGACCTGGTGGCCATTCTCGAAGCGTTGAAACAGGCCGGCGCCTTGCAGGCCGATCTGATCGTTATCTAAGGAGAACGGGCGATGGAATCTCGTCTGGGTGGCAACTACGGCAACGTCAAGGATTCGGGGGCCTTTACCGACCTGAATCGGTTGGCCCAGATGAAGGGTAAGGACCGCGACAGCTCGGAAAACGTCAAGAAGGTCGCCGGCGAATTCGAGTCGCTGTTCCTGAGCCAGATGCTCAAGTCCATGCGCAGCGCCAACCAGGCGCTGGCGGACAAGGACAGTCCCTTTTCCAGCGAGACCACCAAGCAGTACCAGGACATGTACGACCAGCAGCTGGCCGTCTCCCTGTCCCGGGACGGCGGCGGTATCGGCCTGGCCAACGTGCTCGAACGTCAGTTGGGCAAGACCGCCCAGCCGTCGGCGCGCCCCAATCCCTTCGCCCAGGTCGGCCAGGCTGCGCCCACCGACGGCCAGCTGGCGGCTGGCCGCAATGTAAAGCTCAACGACGTGGCGAGCCACGGCCTCAAGCCGACCAATGCGGTGGCGTCCGGGCGTGACGATTCCAGTGCGCTCAACTCGCGTCGGCTGGCGCTGCCCGGGCGATTGGCCGAGCGTACCGCCGCCAATATTTCCGGTGCGGCGGAGCAGGGTACTGTGCTCAAGCAGAGCTTCCAGGAAGTGGCTGCCGCCCAAAGCGCCTGGCGCCAGCAGGCCACGCAACCCGGCAGCAAGCCGGCTGCCTCGACCGACGCCGTCGCCAGCGTGGACAGCGCCGCCGCTGCCACCGGCAAGACCCGTTTCCGTACCCGTCAGGAATTCGTCGACACCATGATGCCCATGGCCGAAGCCGCGGCGAAGCGCCTGGGCGTGGACCCCAAGTACCTGGTCGCCCAGGCGGCGCTGGAAACCGGCTGGGGTAAGCACATGGTCAAGCAGGCCGATGGCAGCAACAGCAACAACCTGTTCGGCATCAAGTCCCACGGCTGGGACGGCGGCAGCGCCCCGGCGGTGACCCAGGAATTCGTCAACGGCAAGGCAGTGACCGAGACCGCCAAGTTTCGCACCTACGATTCCTTCGCCGACAGCTTCCACGACTATGTGAACTTCCTGCAGAGCAACGACCGCTACGACAAGGCGCTGTCCACCAACGGCAACTCCGAGCGCTTCATGCAGGGCCTGCAGCAGGCCGGCTACGCCACCGATCCGCAATACGCACGCAAGGTGATCCAGATCGCCCGCAACATGAACACCTATCAGACGGTCGCCTCCCTGGGCACCAGTCCGTCCCGCGGTTGAGGTGAGCAATGGCTGATCTACTTTCCATTGGTCTGTCGGGCCTGAGGTCGACGCAAAACGCCCTGACCACCACCGGCCACAACATCGCCAACGTCAACACGCCTGGCTATTCGCGGCAGGAGGCCATCCAGCAGACCAACATCGCCCAGTTCAACGGCGCGGGTTACATCGGTTCCGGCTCCCAGACGGTAGATGTGCGTCGTCTCGCCAGCGATTTCCTCACCAGCCAGGTGCGCTCGGCCACCAGCCAGAACAGCGAGCTGCAGACCTTCAAGAGCCAGATCTCCCAGCTCGATGGGCTGCTGTCCGACAACACCACCGGTATCACCCCGGCGATGCAGAAGTTCTTCGCCACCCTGCAGACCGCCTCCCAGGATCCGTCCTCGGTTCCGGCGCGGGAAGCCGTGCTCGCCCAGGCCCAGGGCCTGAGCAAGTCCTTCAATACCCTGTATGACCAGATCGACAAGCAGAACGGCCAGATCAACGATCAGCTGTCGGCTCTCACTGGCCAGATCAACTCCCTGGCCAAGAGCGTCGGTAGCCTGAACGATGCCATCGCCCGCTCCAAGGCGGCCGGCGCGGCGCCCAACGACCTGATCGATTCTCGTGATCAGGCCATCAAGCAGCTGTCCGGCATGGTCGGTCTGCAGGTGGTCAGCCAGGACGATGGCTCGTTGAACCTGTTCGTCGGCACCGGTCAGCAACTGGTGGTCGGCAGCAATGTCTCGACCCTGGCCGCTCAGCCGGGTAACGACGATCCATCGCGTTACCAGGTCACCCTGACGGCGGGCAGCACCTCGCAGATCATCACCTCGCAGGTCAGTGGCGGCGAGATGGGCGGTCTGCTGTCCTACCGGGACACGGCGCTGGACCATGCCTACAACAGCCTGGGCCAGTTGGCGCTGACCCTGACCGATACCCTGAACAAGCAGCTGGGGCAGGGCCTGGATCTGGCCGGTAACGCCGGTTCGCCGCTGTTCAGCGACGTCAACGGGGGTCAGAGCACCGGTCTGCGGGTCATGGGGCGGTCGACCAACTTCGGTTCGGCCTCCGCCACGCTGAACATCACCGATACCGCCAAGCTGAATCCCAGCGACTATCGGCTGGACTTCGACGGTACCAACTTCAAGGCGCTGCGCGTCAGTGATAGCACCAGCATCACGGTGACCCGCAGCGGTACCGATCCGGTCACCCTGACCTTTGCCGATGCCCAGGGCGCCGATCAGGGCTTCAAGGTGCAGTTTACCGCGGCCGAACTGAACAAGGCCCAGGCAGGCGACGTCTTCAGTCTCCAGCCCACCCGTCGCGGTGCGGCGCAGATGAGTGTGGAGCTGAACCAGTCCAGCCAGCTGGGCTTCGCCGGTACCGCCAAGGCTGCCAGCACGACCAACAACCGCGGTACAGGTGCCATCACCCAGCCTGATCTGAAGAGTGCGCCCTCGCCAGTCAGTACCGCCGATCTGGGTAGGCTGTTCGGTGGCGGTGGCATCAAGCTGAGTTTCAATGCCGCCGCTGGCAACCTGACCGGGACCCTGCCCACCGGCGCCACCCTGAGTTATGTCTCGCCGTCCACCACCGGCCTGACCTCGGGCCAGACCAATACCCTGCGGCTGCAATACACCGACCCGAACACCAACAACAGCTACAGCTACGATTTCAACGTCAGCGGCGTGCCTCAGGATGGCGACAGCTTCACCCTGGGCGCCAACAGTGGCGCGGTCTCGGACAACCGCAATGCCCTGAACCTGGTGGCCTTGCAGACCAAGACCACCATGGGCGGCTATGGCACCACCGGCACCACCTACAACAACGCCTACGGCGGCCTGGTGGAGCGGGTCGGTACCCTGACCGCCCAGGTGCGGGTGGACTCGGCCGCCAGCGAAACCGTGCTCAAGCAATCCGAAGACAATCGCGATTCCCTGTCAGCGGTGAACCTGGACGAGGAGGCGGCCAAGCTCGTCCAGTTCCAGCAGTACTACGGTGCCTCGGCGCAGGTCATCAAGATCGCCCAGTCGCTGTTCGACACCCTGATCGGCGCCTTCAGATAAGGAACCCGCCCATGCGCATCTCTACCGTCCAGGCGTTCAACAACGGCATCAGCGGCCTGCAGAACAACTACAGCGATGTCAGTCGCTCCCAGGAACAGATCAGCACCGGCAAGAAGATCCTCACTCCGGCGGACGATCCAGTGGCGTCGATCAAGCTGTTGCAGCTGAGTCAGGAAGAGGCGCTCAACGGTCAGTACAACACCGGCATGACCGCCGCCACGAACAGCCTCACTACCCAGGAATCCATGCTGACCTCGGTGGAAACGGTGCTGACGCGTATTCGCGAAATCGCTGTCCAGGCTGGCAATGGCACCCTCGATCCTACCGATCGCGCGTCCCTGGCCAAGGAAGTTGGCCAGCGCGAAGACGAGCTGATGAACCTGATGAACAGCAAGGATGCCAGCGGCAAGTACCTGTTCTCCGGCTCCATGGGCGACACCCAGCCCTATGTGCGCAATGCCGACGGCACCTACAGCTACAACGGCGATGAAGGCCAGCGCAGCGTGCAGATCGCCAGCTCTACCTTCGTGCCCATCAGCGACAGCGGCAAGGACGCCTTCGAGAACAACTTCAACGCCAATCGGGTGGATACCAGCAAGGTCGCGACCAACACCGGTACCGGGCGGATCTCCCTCGGCCTGGTGGAGGACAAGGGCGCCTATGATTCGACCTTTCCGGCCAGCGCGCCGCCGGCAGCCAGCGACGGTATCGGCATTCATTTTCTCGATGACAAGAAATACGTCGTCTACGACCTCGCCAAGGCGCCCACGGCCGCCCAGTGGGCGGCCTACGATCCGGCCAATCCGCCGGCAGGTCAGCTCAAGGCGGACAGCCTCAACAGTACCCAGGAAGCCAGCAAGTTCATCCGCTACGGTGGGGTGAAGGTGCAGCTGGACGGCGCTCCCGCTGCCGGCGATGAGTTCAAGATCACCCGCGACACCGCCAACGAGAAGCGCAGCCTGCTCAACGTGGTATCCGATCTGCGCAAGGCCCTGGAAAATGGTGACAGCAGTACCGAGGGGGTCTATCAGATCCGTGACAGCGCCGCCGTGGCCCTGAGCAACCTGGACACCGCCTACACCCAGGTCGATGGCGTGCGTGGCAAGGTCGGCGCCCGTCTCAACGTCATCGACTCCACCAGCGACTTCATCGCCAACGTCAGCCTGGTCAACAAGTCGGTGCAGTCGGATCTCCAGGATCTCGACTACCCTGAAGCGCTGTCGCGCTACGCCCTGCAGAACACCGTGCTGCAGGCGTCGCAGCAGAGTTTCGTGAAGATCGCCCAGTTGAGTCTGTTCAAATACCTGTAAGGACTTCGGCCAACGCGTAACCGGGATTGGCCGATTTTTTGCTGCTACTCTTCCGATAGGCCAGATGCGCCGGTTTTCCGCCGCCTTGGCCGCTCGACTCATCGCGAAGGGATAGCAACATGTTTGATGGCCTGTCGATCTTCATCTCGGGTGGTACCGGCTCCTTCGGCCGCGCCTTCGTCAAGCGGCTGTTGAGCGACTACCAGCCCAAGCGGGTGGTGGTGTTCTCCCGCGACGAACTCAAGCAGTACGAAATGAGCCAGGAATTCGACGCGCCCTGCATGCGTTATTTCCTCGGCGACGTGCGCGACGAGCAGCGCCTGCAGCAGGCCATGCGCGGCATCGATCTGGTGGTGCATGCCGCCGCGCTCAAACAGGTGCCGGCGGCCGAGTACAATCCCACCGAATGCATCCGCACCAACGTCAATGGTGCGGAAAACATCATCGCCGCGGCGCTGCAGAACGGCGTGAAGAAGGTCATCGCCCTGTCCACCGACAAGGCGGCCAGTCCGATCAATCTCTATGGCGCCACCAAGCTGCTCTCGGACAAGCTGTTCGTTGCCGCCAACAACATCGCCGGCAGTCGCGACACCTCCTTCGCCGTGGTGCGCTACGGCAATGTGGTCGGCTCCCGCGGCTCGGTACTGCCGCTGTTTCGCAAGCTGATCGCCAAGGGCGCCGAGGATCTGCCGATCACCGATGCGCGCATGACGCGCTTCTGGATCACCCTCGACGAGGGCGTGGATTTCGTCATGCGCAGCTTCGAGCGCATGCAGGGCGGCGAGTTGTTCGTACCCAAGATTCCCTCGGCGCGCATTGTCGATCTGGCCACCGCCCTGGCGCCGGACCTGCCACAGCGCCAGGTCGGTATCCGTCCGGGTGAAAAGCTGCACGAGATGATGATCTCCCGGGACGACAGCCCCCATACCCTGGAATTCGCGCATCACTATGTCATCGCGCCGGCGATGAGTTTCAACCAGCCCTGCGATTACTCGCTTGATGGCCTGGGCGAGCAGGGGCGGCCGGTCGAACCGGGTTTCGAATACCTGTCCGACAGCAACCCCGATTATCTAGACGTCGCGGCGCTCCGCCAGCTGGTCGAGCGCTGCCCATGAGCGGCATTCCCTATGGTCGGCAATCCATCAGCGAAGCGGACATCGCCGCGGTCACCGCCGTGCTGCGTTCCGACTGGCTGACCCAGGGGCCGATGATCGAGCGCTTCGAACAGGCGGTGGCGGGGCGCTGCGAAGCAGCGCATGGCGTGGCCGTGTGCAATGCCACGGCGGCGCTGCATCTCGCCTGCCTGGCACTGGACCTGGGGCCAGGCGATCTGCTCTGGACCTCGCCCAATACCTTCGTGGCCAGCGCCAACTGTGCGCGCTATTGCGGCGCCGACGTCGACTTCGTCGACATAGATCCCAGCACCCTCAATCTCAGCGTCCCGGCGCTGGCCGCCAAGCTGGAAGTCGCCGAGCGGGCCGGGCGACTGCCGAAGATCCTGGTGCCCGTGGCCTTCGCCGGCCAGAGCTGCGACATGGCCGCCATCCAGCCTCTGGCACGGCGCTATGGCTTCAAGGTGATCGAGGATGCCTCCCACGCCATAGGGGCAAGGTACGCGGGGCAGGCCGTGGGCTCGGGTGCCCAGGCCGACATCACCGTGTTCAGCTTCCATCCGGTGAAGATCGTCACCACCGGCGAAGGCGGGCTGCTCACTACCAATGATGTCGCCCTTGCCGAACGGCTGCGGCGACTGCGCAGCCATGGCATCACCCGCGACCCGGCGTTGCTGCAGGCCGCAGGGCAGGGTGGCTGGCACTACGAGCAGCTGGAACTGGGCTTCAACTACCGCATCACCGATATCCAGGCGGCCCTGGGGCTGTCGCAGCTCGACCGTCTGGAGCCCTTCATCGCGCGCCGGCGCGCCCTGGTCCAGCGCTATCGGGAGCTGCTGGCAGGATTGCCGGTCGGCCTTATCGGCGACCAGATCGGTGCCGAGTCGGCCTGGCACCTTTTTCCCATCCGGGTGGATGAACGCCAGCGCCATCGGGTCTTCGCCGGGATGAGAGCCGCCGGTGTCGGCGTCAACCTGCACTATATTCCCGTGCACCTGCAGCCCTATTACCGCGCTCTGGGCTTCGCGCCCGGCGATTTTCCGGAAGCCGAGCGCTACTACGCCCAGGCCCTGAGCCTGCCGCTGTACGCCGACCTGAGCGAGGCACAGCAGGATCGGGTGGTTGAAACCCTAGCCGAGTTGTTGAAGTAGAGGAAAGGACCATGCGAGAGATGACCGCGCAAGAGCGCTTCTGGCAGGGTGAATTCGGCGATGCCTACGTCGACCGCAACACCGGCGCTGCGGCCGTGGCCAGCAGCCTGGCCTTCTTCGGGCGTGCTCTGGCCCGTGCCGGCACTCTGGGTAGCGTGCTCGAGCTGGGCACCAACCGTGGCCTCAATCTGCAGGCCCTGCGCGCCCTGTTGCCCCAGGCGCAGCTGCAGGGGGTGGAACTCAACGGCAAGGCCTGCGCCCTGGCCCGGACGCTGAACGTGGCCGATATCTGGGAGGGTTCGCTGTTCGACTATCCCGTGACCGCGGGTTTCGATCTGGCGTTCACCAAGGGCGTGCTCATCCATCTGCCTCCCGACTTGCTGCCGGCTGCCTACGACAAGCTGTACCAGGCCAGCCGACGCTTCATCCTGGTCGCCGAGTACTACAACCCCACGCCGGTGGAAGTGAGCTATCGCGGCCATGCCGAGCGGCTGTTCAAGCGCGATTTCGCTGGTGACCTGCTCGACCGCCATGCCGATCTGCGCCTGTTGGACTACGGATTCGTCTATCACCGCGACCCGCTGTTTCCCGCCGATGACATCTCCTGGTTCCTGCTGGAGAAACAGGCGTGACCGCCATCGCCATCATTCCCGCCCGGGGCGGCAGCAAGCGTATCCCGCGCAAGAACATCAAGGTCTTCCACGGCCGGCCGATGATGGCCTATTCCATCCAGGCGGCCCTGGAGAGCGGGCTGTTCGCGCGAGTAGTGGTCAGTACCGACGATACCGAGATCGCCGAGGTAGCCCGGAGCTGGGGCGCCGAGGTGCCCTTCCTGCGTCCTGCCGAGCTGGCGGATGACCATGCCGGCACCGTCGAGGTGATCCAGCATGCGGTGGCGGCGCTGCGCGAGCAGGGCGAGAACTTCGCCTACGCCTGTTGCCTCTACGCCACAGCGCCCTTCGTGACGCCGGCCGACCTGACACGAGGGCTGGATGCGCTCGAAAGCCATCCGGACAAGGCCTATGCCTTCACCGTCACCGATTACGCCTCGCCGGTGCAACGGGCGTTGCGGCTACGCCCGGACGGCGGTGTCGAATCGCTCTATCCAGCGTTCTACGAAACCCGCTCCCAGGATCTGGAGCCGGCTTTCCACGATGCCGGCCAGTTCTACTGGGGACGCACCGAGGCCTGGGCGCAGGGTGCACCCCTGCATGCGCCGCACTCGCTGCCCGTACGGCTGCCGCGGTATCGGGTGCAGGATATCGATACCCCCGAAGATTGGCAGCGCGCGGAAACTCTGTTCGCTGCCCTGGGAGCGATGCCTCGGTGATGCGGATCCTGGTGCGTGTGGATGCCTCGCCCGTGATCGGTGGCGGCCATCTGGCACGCTGTGTCACGCTGGCGAGGGCGCTGGAGGCACCGGGTGCGCAGTGCACCTTTGTCTGCCGTTTGACTGAGCCTGCCTGGCGCGCACTGATCCCCCAAGCCTGTGAAGTCCTGCTGTTGCCCCCGCTCGGATCGGCGTCTGGCTATCCCGAGCAACTGATCGACACCGAGGAAGACTTCCTGGCGACGCAGGCCCTGCTGGGCGAGCGGTGCTTCGACTGGTGCCTGATCGATCATTACGGCCTGGCCGCGGACTGGCATGCCAAGGTCCGCGGCCAGGCCAGACGTATCCTGGTGCTGGATGATCTCGCCAATCGACCCCTGGCGTGTGATCTGCTGGTTGATCCCGGCGATCATCCATGGCCGGAGCAGCGCTACCTATCCCTGCTGCAGCGCGATGCTATGCAACTGTACGGGCCAGACCACGCGCTGCTGCGCGATGAGTTCAAGCAGGCGCGACAACGCCTGGCCCCGCGCGCGGGGCGCCTGGAACGGATACTGGTGTTCTTCACCGGCGGTGACGACCTGGGCCAGACGCGGCTGGCGCTGCAAGCCCTGCTCAACTGGCGTCCCGACCTCGCTGTCGATGTGGTGGTCGGAGCAGGCCAGGCTGACCAGGCAGAGCTCCAGGCGCTGTGCGACCGGCCAGGGTGGCGACTGCACATACAGATCGACTACATGGCCCGGCTGTTGGCAGCCGCCGATCTGGCCATAGGCGCTGCCGGCGCCTCGTCCTGGGAGCGTTGCGCGCTGGGAGTTCCGGCGCTCTTGGCAATCCTGTCCGATAACCAGCGCGAGTTGGCGGCTGGTCTGGAGCGCCGTGGGGCTGCGCTTGTCCTGGGCGAAGGTGCCGAGCTTGAAGTCGAGGATTATCAGCAGGCCCTGCAAGCCCTGACGCCTGAGCAATTGGCTCTGATGTCGGCGCAGGCCTGGAAGCAGGTGGATGGCCTGGGTACCCAGAGAGTCGTTCACGCCCTAATGGAATTGTCGGCCGCACGCTGAGGCGGTGGAGGAAAGCTCGCATGTACCCACGTCCATTCGCTATCGCCGGCCGCGAGATTGGGATAGCGCATCCGCCGTACTGCATTGCCGAGGTTGGCATCAATCACAATGGTGAGCTGGATACGGCGTTTCGTTTGATCGAGGTGGCCAAGTCGGCCGGTGCGGATGCGGTCAAGTTTCAGACGTTCAAGGCCGAGGAGTTTTGTGGCGATCCTCAGCAGCTATTCACCTATACCTCCCAGGGGTTGTCGGTCACTGAACCTATGCTGGAGATGTTTCGGCGCTATGAATTTACGCCAGCGCAGTGGCGTTTGATTGCCAATCACTGCAGAGACTGCGGCATTACCTTTTTTTCTACCCCGCAAAACCCCTCGGATCTTGAGCTGCTGCTCGGGCTTGGTGTCCCGGTAGTCAAGGTCGGCTCTGACGACTTCAGTAACCTGCCTCTGCTACGGCATTACTCAGACGTAGGGTTGCCCCTTATTTTGTCCTGCGGCATGAGCGATCTGGCGGACGTCCATGCCGCTTTAGATGCCGTTGGCTGGTTTAGCGGCACGCCAATCGTTCTGTTGCTGTGCACGTCCCAGTACCCTACACCCGACGAAGACGTCAACTTGGCAAAGCTTTCAACGCTACAGGGCGCTTTTCCCGGCCTGGTAATCGGTTTTTCTGATCACACCCAGGATGCCCTGGCGGCTAGCGTCGCGGTAGGACGGGGAGCCTGCGTCTTTGAAAAGCACTTCACGCTTGATCGGGGTTTATCAGGTCCGGATCATTGGTTTTCAGAGACGCCTGACTCCCTGGCACTTTGGATAAGCACCATCCGCCGCTCCGCTGTCTTGATCGGTTCTCCCTACCTGAGGCCAACGGCCTCGGAGCGGGAAATGCGTGTACTCGCTCGCCGCAGCATCGTGGCCCTGGCTGATATAGCCGCAGGTGAGCGCTTGACAACGATCAATCTCGGTCTGCGTCGACCGGGTGACGGCCTAGCGCCCGCACTCTATGAGGGGGTCCTTGGTCATTGCGCACTGCGATCCCTGAAAAAGGGGGAGCGCTTGCAGCTTGGCGACTTTGCGCGGATCAGCGTCCATGCAGACTGACAATTCTGTAGTCCGTCGTGGTGACTTCGCCTTACGGCCCGTGCAGTTCGCGGACGCCCCCCTGCTCCTGTGCTGGCGGAACGCGCCGAGAGTTCGGCAGACGATGTACTCCACCCGCCTCATCGGTGAGGCCGAACATCATGCCTGGCTGAAACGCGAGTTGGATTCGTCTCAATCCCGGCACTTCCTCTTTAGCTGTGCAGAGCAAGCAGTCGGCTATGCCTGTCTGACGGATATCCGCAACGAACATCGGCGCTGTACCTGGGGCTTCAATCTCGGCGATTCGGTGCAACCTAGAGGTACTGGTTCTCGGATGCTATTCCTCTTGGCCGAGGTGGCCTTCGATCAGTTGCAGCTGGACAAGCTTTGGGCCGAAGTCCTGGACTTCAACGTGGCCAGCCTGCGAGTACACGCTCGACTTGGTTTCCAAGAGGAGGGACAGTTGCTCCGGCATGTCCACCGGCCGGATGGTGTCTTCGATGTCGTGCGTCTGGCTCTCTTTGCCGGGCAGTGGCAAGCCATGCGATCCGCCCTGCGGGAGAAGCTCTTCTATGACTGACAGCTTATCAAGCCTGGCCATTCACCAGCCTGCTTACCTACCCTGGCTCGGTTACTTCGATCGCATCGCCCAGGTCGACCTTTTCGTCTTCCTCGATACCGTGCAATTCGAGAAGAACAGCTTCATCAATCGCAATCGCATCAAAACCCCCCAGGGTGTCCAGTGGCTGACCATACCGGTATCCAGTCGCGGCCACCTGAGCAGCGATCTACGCGAGACTCGTATCGACAATTCGCGCGATTGGCGCGCTGACCACCTCAAGGCACTGGCGCTGAACTATCGGCGCACGCCGCATTTCGCCATGCGCTTCGCGCGTCTGCAGCACCTCTACGCCGAACCTGAAGAATGGCTTTCGGCCTGGTGCTGGCGGCAACTGCGCTTCTGGCTCGACGAGTTGCAGATCCCGACACCCGTGCTGCGCGCGAGCGACCTCGACCTGCGGCAGCGCAAGTCGGCGCTGGTGCTGGAAATCTGTCAGCGCCTGGGCGCACGGCATTATGTCTCGGGCAGCCTGGGGCGCGACTATCTGGACGAGGCGTCCTTCACCAGCGCCGGAATAGCCGTGGAGTACCAGGCCTTCGTGCCCCGACCCTATCCTCAGCTCTGGGGCGAGTTCAGTCCCGGCCTGGGCGTGGTCGACTGGTGGTTCAATCAGCCCGAATCGATCACCCCCTTCAGGAGTCAGCCATGAGCTTTTCCGCCGAGTGGGAACAGCGCTACGCGGCCAATACCCATCTGTCCATCTGGCCGTGGTCGGATGTGGTCAGCCTGACGCGGCGCCATCATCCCACGCTCGGTCCAGGCCATCGTGTCCTTGAGCTCGGCTGTGGCGCGGGTGCCAACATTCCGTTCTTTCTGCAGCTCGGGGCCGACTACCACGGCCTCGATGGCAGCTCGACCATGGTCACTCAGCTGCAGGAGCGCTTTCCGCCGCTGAGACAGCGACTGCTCGTCGCTGACTTCACCGAGGCCTGGCCGCTAGCGCCTGGCTTCGAGCTGATTCTCGATCGCGCCAGTCTGACTCACAACACCACCGCCGCCATTCGACGCTGCCTGGCCCAGGTGCTGGCGGCGCTGCAGCCTGGCGGGCTGTTCATCGGCGTGGACTGGTTTTCCACCGCGCATTCGGAGGTCGCCCATGGGCGACCCGATACCGATGCCAATACCCGTACTTCTTACACGTCCGGGCCCTTTGCCGGGGTAGGGCGAGTGCACTTTGCCGATGAGACCCTGCTGCGCGAACTCTTCAGCGATTTCGATCTGCTGCACCTCGAAGAAAGACGTGCCCAGCGTCTAGAGCCGGCCGATGGCCTCTGCATCGCCACCTGGTCGCTGGTGGCGCGCAAACCCGAGAAGAAAAGCTCATGAATAACGAACGCATACTGGTCATCGCCGCGCACCCGGACGACGAGATCCTCGGCTGCGGCGGCGCTATCGCCCAGCACAAGGCCCGTGGGGACGAGGTCCATGTCGTCATCATGGCCCAGGGGCTCTACAGCCGAGGAACACCCGAGGAAGTCGAGCGCCTTGCCCTGGAAAAGGCGTCCGACGAAGCCAATCGTATTCTGGGTGTGGATCGCCTGACCCGTCTCGACCTGCCGGACAACCGTCTCGACAGTCTCGATCTGCTGGATCTGGTCAAGCCCGTCGAAGCCCTGATTGGCGAGCTGCAGCCCGGTATCGTCTATGGCCACTGGTGTGGTGACGTAAACATCGATCATCGACGCCTGCATGAAGCGGTAGTCACGGCTTGCCGACCGCAACCGGGTCATCCGGTGCATACCCTGCTGTTCTTCGAAGTCGCCTCGTCCACCGAATGGCAGCCTCCCCACAGCGCCCCGGCCTTCCTGCCGAACTGGTTCGTCGATATCGACTCCGTACTGACGCTCAAGCTGCAGGCACTGGATGCCTATGCGATGGAAATGCGCGAGTGGCCGCACCCGCGCTCGCTGAAGGCGGTCGAGCATCTTGCCCGTTGGCGTGGCGCCTGCGTCGGCATGGCCGCGGCAGAAGCCTTCGTACTGGGCCGGCGGCTGCAGTCATGATCGGGCGTGACGACGTCTCGCCGGCTGCCCGGGACTGGGCCTCGACCGACCTCCCGCTTTCCGACGGCCCTTGGCTCTTCGGCAATGCCGGGATCGATCGCCTGCGGCAGCAGGTGGAAGACGCCTTCGCCCGCCGTCATCTGCATCCCGCAGCCGAACCCCTGCGGGTGAGTGCCGAGCAGACGTCCGTACCGGCGACCCGCAACCTGCAGGCCTATGCCGCGCTACCGGCGACGCTGTCGACCGAGCAGCGTTGGCGTGACTATGCCGCCGCTCTCGAAGAGGGCGGGCGACTGGTGCTGGACGTGCGTCCGGCGGAGCACTGGCAGGGATTCGGCCGGCGCCTGACAGTCCTGGATCAGCGCACACCCTGCCATGCCGTCAGCGACCTGATCAGCCAGTTGAGCGCCCAGGGGCTGGCCGTCATCGCCATCGAGCCCTATGCCGGGCTCTGGGACAATGCCTGGCTGTATCGAGGGCTCAGGCACAGACACAAGTGGCGGCGCCTGCTGTCCTGGCTCGCCAGCGACGAGGCACTGCTGACCTGGGCGCTACGCCTGGAACAGGAGGTCTTCGCCAGGCTGGCACCCCGGGCATGTGGACGCTGCCTGATCGCCGCCGAGAAGCGTTCGGCGCCGGTGGATCCTGAGGAGGCATTGCAAACGCTCACCGAGCGCGACCAGGCCCTGCGTGATCCCCTGCGTCTGTCGCCGGGTGCCGAGGCGATGGCGGCAAGCCAGGCGCAGGTGACGTCTTCCCTGCGCGCCCAGCAGCTGTTGCTCATGCTTGCGGAAGTTCTGCAGCGACACTATCAGCAGCTGGATTGGCTGGCGCTGCTGCCTGAGTCGGCCGCTCGGCAATTGCGCGATTGGCAGTCGGCCGAGGCTTTCGATCAGCGCGCCATGACGATTCTGGAGGCGTGGCGCCAGGGCTCCGGCGAACATGAGGAGCTGTTGCGCGGCCTCGACTATTCCCTGATGACGCCACTGTTGCGGCAGTATCTTCCGGCACGGAGAACGCCCTCGTGAAAGCCCCGGCCATCGTCGCCTTCCTTTGGGACAATCAGCTGCCGGTGCTGCGGGAGTTCTTCCGCCGGCACGGCCCCCTGACCCTGATCACCCTGTCGCCCTACGTCTCGCAGGGGCTGCTGGACGTATTGGACGAGGCGGGTAGCAAAGTCTTGGTGCTGGATCAGGCGCTGGACGATGCGGGCGTCTTCGCCGTTGAGCGCGACACCTACCACTGGCATACCCGACTGCAGCTCTGGTTCGACCAGGGCCCACCGGCGCGCTTGTACAACGAAGACTGGACCGCGTTGCGCACCCTGATCGAAGCCCGCCTGCACGCCGAGTTGCCCACCGTGGTGACGCTGCTGGAAAGCCTCGGCTGCGCGCAACGTGACTACCGGCTGAGTCTGGTGCTGGGCAGTGAAGACGTGATGGTCATCGCCAAGGTGACCATGCTCTGGGCGCGCGCCCACGGGATTCCCTCGCTGCACCTGTCCCACGCCCTGGCCCTGAACGATCCCTATACGGTGCATGGGCGCCAGGTCGCCGACATCACCGCCGTCTATGGCCAGCGTGGCCTGGAGGGCTATCTGGATTATGGCGTGCCGCCGGAGCGTCTGAGGGTCACTGGCAACCCGGCCTGGGATGGCATTCCCGCACGGCGTGCGGCCCGTGCCGAGCACGCCGAGGCTCTGCGTGTCAGGCATGGTCTCCGCGCCGGGGAACCCATCGTGGTGTTCGGCACCACCTGGGCGAGCGCTCATAGCGCCCATGGCGACCAGGCCATTTTCGAGCGGACCGTGGCGGCCTTCATCGACGCCTGCGAGAGGCTGTTCAGTGCCGGGTTGACCTTCAATCCGGTGATCAAGGACCGTCCGCCCAATTTCCAGTTCGGCGAGACGCGCGTGGCTGAGTTGCTGCGCGAACGCCAGGCCGATCCGGGTCGCTACTTCTATCTGGTCGAAGACGGTCCGCTCTGGCCGGTGGTCGCCGATGTGCTGATCGCCGTGGATTCCAACTACTGCGTCGAAGCCCTGCTGAGCAGCACCGCCGCCATCAATTTGCGGCATCCCGGCAACATGCCCTTCGGACCCTGCTATGCGGCGGAAGCCGGTGTCGCCGACGTCACGGCGGAAGAACTGCCCGATGCGCTTGGCCGTCTGCTGCGCGATCCTGTCGAGCGGGCTCGCCAGATCGCGGCCAGCGCCCGCGACGCACCCTATTACAACCTTGCCCAGGAGGGCGACGCCGCCCAGCGCGTCGCGCAGCTGATGGGGGAGATGGCCGTCGGCCTGGTGCCGCGTCTGCTGGCCTGGCTGGATGCCCGCCTGCCCATCGCGGCAGAGCGCGAGGCGCTGCAGCGGCCGCTTGACCAACTGGGTCGCGGCCGGCAGTTGCTGGGCCTCGTGATTATCGATGCCGACCAGCAGGGTGGCGCGGTGCAGCGGACTCTGGGCAGTCTGCAAGACACCCTGGGTGCGGCCTGGACCGCCGTGGTGGTCAGCCCGGCGCCTGCGCCTGTCACCCTGGAGGCCGGTATTGAATGGCTGCCGGTCGGGGCAGGGGAGGTCATGACCGTCGTCTCGGCGCGGATGCAGGAGCAGGGCAATGCGGCCTGCGACTGGTGGCTGACCCTGGACGCCGGGAGCGAATTCACCCGTAGCGGCCTGCTGCTGTTCACCTCGATGCTGGCCCGGCTGCAGTTGCAGGATCCCGAGGGGCAGGTCAGTCATGCCTGCTTCGCCGACGAATTGCAGCGCTCTGCCGAAGGCGCCATCGGCGCCTGCTTTCGCCCCGACTTCAACCTGGATCTGCTGCTGAGCTTTCCGGCGTTGTTCGGACGGCACTGGGCCGTGCGTCAGTCGAGTCTGCTCGCCCTGGGCGGCCTGGAGCCCGCCTACGGCACTGCGGCACCCCTGGATCTGCTGCTGCGCTTGATCCAGCGCCATGGCGGGGCGGGTATCGAACATCTGCCCGAGGTCCTGCTGGTCGCGGACAGTCCCGCCCTGAGCGTCGAGCCCGCCGAGCAGGTGGCGCTGGAGCAGCATCTGCAGGCGCGCGGCTATGCCGAGGCCCGGGTCGAAGCCTTTCTACCACGGCGGTATCGCATCACCCACGGCCATCAGGCGACCCCCAGCGTATCGGTGATCATCCCGGTGCTGGATGAGCTGGAGCGCGTCCAGCGCTGCCTGGACAGTCTGCTGGAACAGACCCGCTATGCCCGTTTCGAGGTCCTGTTGGTCGATTGCGGCAGCCGTCAGCCGGCGACGCAACGCTGGCTGAATGATCTGGAGGCGCTAAATGCCGAGCAGGTGAAGGTCTGGCGTTTCGACGGCGAGCCGAATCGTTCCGCGCTGATCAACGCCGTGGCCCAGGCCAGCGCGGCGGACTTCCTGCTGCTGCTCGAACCCAGTTGCGTGCTGGTGCAGCCGGACTGGCTGGAGGTGTTGCTCGATCAGGGGCAACGGCCGGAAGTCGGCGCCGTCGGGCCGCGCATCTGCGATCCCCAGGGCCAGATCCTCGAAGCGGGCCTGCTGTTGGGCCTGGACGATGCCGCCAGTGCCGCCTTCGCCGGGGAGGATCTGCAGACGCCCGGCTATCTGAGCCGGCTGCAACTGGTTCAGGACTACAGCGCCCTGGGTGCAAGCTGCCTGCTGTTGAAGCGCGAGCTTATGCTTGCGCTGGATGGCTGGGATGCCGAGCGTTTTCCCCTGGCCTATGGCCCGGTGGATTTCTGCCTGCGCCTGCGGCAGGCCGGTTATCTCAATGTCTGGACGCCCCAGGCGACGGTTGTCCAGGAAGGTCTGGACGGCGCGCGGGTCGATCGGCAACGGGCGACGGAGCGCGAAGCGCTACAGGAACGCTGGCTCCCCGTGCTGGCACGGGATCCCGCGTACAACCCCCAGCTCTCGTTGGCCGGCAGCGGCTTCAGCTTCGAATACGGCACACGACGACTGCAGCAGGCCGTCCTCCCGCAGATCCTGGTCTGTCCCGCCGACGAGGCGGGCTGCGGCCATTACCGGATACGTCAGCCGCTGATGGCGCTGCGCGATGCCGGTCGGGTGGAAGGCCTGATCTGCGCCCAGCATCCGACGCCTCTGGAGCTGGAGCGTTTTTCGGTCGATACCCTGGTCCTGCAGCGGCAGATCACCGATGACCAGCGTGACAGTCTGCGTCGCCTGCACAGGCTGTCACGCACCTTCACGGTGTTCGAGCTGGACGACTATCTGCCCAACCTGCCGCTCAAGAGCATGCATCGCGCCTCGATACCCAAGGATATCCTCAAGGCGCTGCGCCAGGCTGTGGCGACCTGCGACCGCCTCGTGGTTTCCACGCCGGCGCTAGGCGTAGCGCTGGCCGGTATGAATGCCGACATACGCGTCGTACCGAACTTCCTTCCCCCACGCTGGTGGGCGGGGCGGCACAGCCTGCGTAGACAGGGACGCAAGCCGCGAGTGGGCTGGGCCGGGGGCAGCAGTCATACCGGTGACCTGGAGCTGGTGGTGGATGTCGTCCAGGCGCTCGCCGATGAGGTGGAGTGGGTTTTCTTCGGCATGTGCCCCGACCGACTCAGGCCCTATGTGCATGAGTTCCATCCGGGCGTCTTCATCGACGACTACCCGGCCAAGCTGGCCAGCCTGAATCTGGATCTGGCGATCGCCCCGCTCGAAGACAATCTGTTCAACCGCTGCAAGACCAACCTGCGGCTGCTCGAATATGGCGCCTGCGGTTTTCCCGTGGTGTGCTCGGATATCGAGCCCTATCGAGGGGATCTGCCGGTCACCCGGGTGCGCAACAGATTCAAGGACTGGCGCGATGCCATTCGCAATCAGCTGGCCGATCTGGATGCCACCGCGCGACAGGGCGATCTGCTGCGTGAACAGGTACTCCGGCAGTGGCTGCTGGAGGGCCGGAATCTGGACGTCTGGCAGGCTGCATGGCTACCCGGTTGAACGCCGCAAGGAAAAGTGCGCTTCGCCATTAAATAAAACGGCTCTCCCGTCGATAACCTGGATGTCACTCTCCGGCGTTTGATCACTGTCAAGTGTCTGGCGAAGAAAATCGCCAAACACCCTTAAAGTTCCAGCGACAGGCGCCGATAAATAAGATGAATGCGAAATACAGGGGCGTCTGAGCAAGCAGGTCCCATTCGCATGCTCAGGCACACAAGGTTCAACTGGAGACGCCACCATGGCACTTACCGTCAATACCAACATCCCTTCCCTGAACACCCAGCGCAACCTGCAGAACGCGTCCAGCTCGCTGGCCACCTCCATGCAGCGCCTGTCCACCGGTAGCCGTATCAACAGCGCCAAGGACGATGCCGCCGGTCTGCAGATCTCCAACCGTCTGACCAACCAGATCAACGGTTTGAACCAGGCGACTCGCAACGCCAACGACGGTATCTCCCTGTCGCAGACCGCTGAAGGCGCCATGCAGCAGTCCACCAACATCCTGCAGCGTATCCGCGACCTGGCCGTGCAGTCCGCCAACGGCTCCAACAGCGACGCCGACCGTTCCGCCCTGCAGAAGGAAGTGACCGCGCAGCAGAACGAACTGACCCGGATCGCCCAGACCACCACCTTCGGTGGCCGCAAGCTGCTGGACGGTTCCTTCGGCACCACCAGCTTCCAGATCGGCGCCAACGCCTACGAAACCATCGACGTCACCCTGAAGGACACCTCGGCCACTGCCCTGGGTTCCAACCAGATCGGCAGCGGTGCCGGCACCAGTGCAGGCAATGCGGTTGCGGGCAGCGGTGGTGTACTCACCACTAGCGGCAGCATCACCCTTGTGGGTGGTGGCAAGAGCCAGCCTGTGACCTACGCCGCCGGTGATTCGGCCAAGACCATTGCTGGCAAAATGAATGGCCAGATTCCTGGTCTTGCCGCCTCGGCGCGCACTGTACTGACCGTAACCGACTCCATCACCAGCGGTGCGGCCAACATGACCATGACCGTGGGCAGCAATTCGCTGAGCCTGGTAGGTGTGAATGGCACCGAAGAAATGGCTAACCAGATCAACGCCAACGCTGCCAAGCTGGGCGTTACCGCGAACTACGATAAGCAGTCCAACCAGATGACCATCACCTCGGCCACTGGCGAAAACGTAAGCTTCGGTGCGGATACCGGTAACGCAGCTGGCGCCATCACGGTTTCCTCGCAGAAATCCGATGGTTCGTTCAGTACCGGTGTGGATGTGCGGGCCAATGGCGGTCAAGCCATGGGCTACGTCAAGCTGGACTCGCCGACCACCTTCGCCATGACCGGCGATACCACCGCGATTTTCGGTGCGACCAAGTCCTCGCTGAGCAAGGTCTCCGACGTCGACATCTCCACCGCCGACGGTGCCCAGAAAGCCCTGTCCGTGATCGACCAGGCCCTGGCTAACATCGACTCCCAGCGCGCTGACCTCGGTGCGGTGCAGAACCGCTTCGACAACACCATCAGCAACCTGACCAACATCTCGGAGAACGCCACCTCCGCCCGTAGCCGCATCAAGGACACCGACTACGCCGCGGAAACCGCGAACCTGTCGAAGAACCAGGTGCTGCAACAGGCTGGTACCGCGATCCTGGCTCAGGCCAAGCAGCTGCCGCAGTCGGTTCTCAGCCTGCTCCAGTAAGGGCGGAGATCGGTCTAGGCAGGGAGAAGGGGGACGCCCCTTCTCCCTTTCATGCGTTGTGAGGACATTACAATGGACATCGTCAAGACAACGGGTTTTTCAGCGGTAAGGCCCTATAGCGCTCAATCGAGCCCTGCGGCCGCGACATCCTTCAGTGCTTCGGCGCCCACGGCGGACTCCACGATCAAGCCGGTTTCCCAGGCCAGCAAGGCTGACGGTGACAAGGCCGAGAAGCCGGAAGACGGCAATGTGGATGGTGCCCTGTCCAAGTTGAAATCGAAATTCCAGGAAGACCACCGCAACCTGGATTTCAGTATCGATGACTCCACCGGCGAGGTGGTGGTCAAGGTGCTGGACGGCGAATCCGGCAAGCTCATCCGGCAGATGCCCAGCGAGGAAGTGCTCAAGCTGGCCAAGCAGCTGGATGACATGCGCAGCCTGATGTTCAAGGCCGAAGCCTAGTTGGCGCGGAACTTGTATCAGGCTATCTGAACGCAGGGGCGACGACGTAACGTTGGCAGGGGGATAGTGATATGGCAGGTATCAGCGGGATTGGCGGCTCGGGACTGGACATCGACTCCATCGTCACCAAGATGGTGGCCGCCGAAAAGGCACCCAAGCAGGATCAGTTGAACGCGACGCAGAGCAAGGCGACCGCGCAGCTGACTGCGATCGGATCCCTGAAGGGCGCCATCAGCGAATTCCAGACCGCGCTGACCACGCTCAACAGCCCCACCAGCTTCCAGGCGCGCGCCGTCACCCTGTCGAAGAGCGACTACCTCACGGCAACGGCCAGTACCAGCGCCAGCGTCGGGAGCTATCAGGTCACCGTCACTCAACTGGCGGGCAGCAGCAAGGTGGCCCTGGCATCCGTGCCAGCTACTTCCACCACGACTTCCAGCGACAACAAGACCTCTACTACGTCTCCCACCACCTTCGGCAAGGGCACGCTGAGCATCAAGGTCGGCGATACCAAGTTGTCGGATATCCAGGTCGATGCTACCAACAACACCCTGAGTGGCATCCGCGATGCCATCAACAAGGCCGGACAGAGCCAGGGTATCAGTGCCAGTGTCGTCAATGACGACACGGGTTCACGACTGGTATTGAGCAGCACCAAGACCGGCGACGGTAACGACATCTCGGTAGCGGTAAGCGGTGACGACGGTTCGGGCAAACAGAGTCTGACCAAGCTGGCCTATAATTCGAGCAACACAGACTCCACTGATCCTGCTGCCGCCCACTCGCTTACCAAAGCCAAGAGCGCCCAGATGACCATCGATGGTCTGAAGGTCACCAGTGCCTCGAACACGGTGAGCAATGCGGTCGATGGTCTGAGTTTCACCCTCAAGGCCACCACCCCGGCGGACAGTCCTATGACCGTCGGCGTCAGCCAGGACGAGTCGGGGGTCAAGGGCAACATCAAGGGCTTTGTGGATGCCTACAACAAGCTGATGGGCGTCATCAAAACCCAGACCTCGGTGACGAAGGTTGGGGACAACAGTTCGCCCATCGCGGCTGCGCTGGTGGGGGATGCGACTGCCCGCGGCCTTACGACCACCATCCGTGGAGAACTGGGCACCATGCAGGGGACAGGCGCCATCAAGGCGCTGGCGGACCTGGGCATCACCACCCAAAAAGATGGCACCCTGGCCATCGACGATACCAAGCTTGGCAAAATGGTGAGTTCCAACTTCAGCGACCTGACCAGCTTCTTCACTGGTGACCAGGGCATAGCGGCGCGCCTCAAGGGCAAGCTCGATCCCTATACCATGACCAATGGCATTCTCGAGCAGCGCTCTAACTCCCTGAGCACCACCTTGAAGAACGTGGATGCCCAGACCGCCACGCTCAACACCCGCATGACGGCGCTCTCGGATCGCCTCTACAAGCAATACAATGCCATGGACCAGCTGTACTCGTCGTTGTCGAGCACCGCGTCCTCGCTGTCCCAACAGCTGGCGGCCATGCCCTTCGCCAATAAGAGTTGAGTGGGCGGATTCGGCCAATCCGGTCGATAAAGGGGTCAAGTTCTTCGCGTCATGACCGATAAACAAGGTATCGGAAACACACAGAGGTCGTGACATGAACGCAATGACAGCCATGCGCCAGTACCAGCAGGTCGGCCTGCAGGCGCAGGTGTTCGAAGCCAGTCCCCATCAGCTGATCCAGATGCTCATGCAGGGCGCCCTGGATCGTCTGGCCAAGGCGCAAGGTGCCCTGGAACGCGGTTGGCTGCCGGAGAAGGGCGAGCTGATCGGCAAGGCGGTATCCATCATCGCCGGCTTGAAGGACGTCCTGGATTTCGAGCAGGGTGGCGAGCTCGCCACCAATCTGGATCGTCTGTATGACTATATGATCCGCCGGCTCAGCGAAGCCAACCGCAACAATGATCCTGTTATCCTGGAAGAAGTATCCGGCCTGATCCGCGAGATCAAATCCGGCTGGGATGCCATTGCCCCCTGATCTGGAGTCGACCGATGAACGTCGCCATGCAAAAGACCCCGGTGGAACGCGTCGAGCTCGTCTATGAGCAGATGGCCGCTGCGCTCAAGGCCGGAGACTGGACGCGGATCGCCGAGCTGGATCTGGATTGCCGGCTGTTCGTCGACGAAGCCATGTATGCCACGGGCGACGAGGCCGTAGCCCTACGTGCCAGTCTCGAGCGTCTCCTTGCCCTCTATGCCTCCCTGCTGCAGGGCTGCAAGGCAGAGCGGGACGCCACCGCCCAAGAGCTGACCAAGCTCAACAAGTCGAATCAGGCCGCCAAGGTCTATCAACTGTTCGCTTGACTGTCATCTGTTGGACGGTAATTCAAAGTTTGAATATTTCGCCGCCATAAAATTGACCCCGCATCACAATTTGTCTTAACTTGCGCAAGATGCCGACCAGTTGGCACTTGGATGCAGGCGACACCTGCGCGTAGCGAACCGACAAGCCGAATTGGGGCAGGGACATGTGGCGTGAAACCAAGATCCTTCTGATCGACGATGAAGCCGAGCGGCGCAAGGCGGTATCGGTCATTCTCGATTTTCTCGGCGAAGATCACCTCGCCTGCACCAGTTCCGATTGGCAAGCCTCCCTCGAAGCGCTCGACAGCAGTCGCCAGGTCAGCTGTGTGCTGGTCGGCCGCGTCGACAGCCGTGGCAACAGCGTCGAGCTGCTCAAGCAGGTCGTGGCCTGGGACGAGATGGTCCCGCTGCTGCTGCTGGGCGAATCAGCGCAACCGGAATGGCCGGACGACGTTCGCCGCCGCGTGCTGGTCTCTCTCCAGTATCCGCTGGCCTACAACAAGCTGCTGGACTCCCTGCACCGCGCCCAGGTCTATCGCGAGATGTACGACCAGGCCCGGGATCGCGGGCGTCAGCGCGAGCCCGAATTGTTCCGCAGCCTGGTAGGTACCAGCCGCGCCATTCAGGGCGTGCGCAAGATGATGCAGCAGGTGGCCGATACCGAGGCGACGGTACTTATCCTCGGCGAATCGGGTACCGGCAAGGAGGTGGTGGCGCGCAACCTGCACTTCCACTCCAAGCGCCGCGAGGCACCCTTCGTGCCGGTCAACTGCGGCGCCATCCCTGCCGAGTTGCTGGAAAGCGAATTGTTCGGCCATGAAAAGGGCGCCTTCACCGGTGCCATCACCAGCCGTGCCGGACGCTTTGAATTGGCTAACACCGGCACTCTGTTCCTCGACGAGATCGGAGACATGCCGCTGCCCATGCAGGTCAAGCTCCTGCGCGTGCTGCAGGAACGGACCTACGAGCGGGTGGGCAGCAACAAGACCCAGAGCGTGGACGTGCGCATCATCGCGGCGACCCACAAGAATCTGGAGCAGATGATCGCCGCGGGCACCTTCCGCGAAGACCTCTACTATCGTCTCAATGTCTTCCCCATCGACATGGCGCCGCTGCGCGAACGGGGCGAAGACATTCCGTTGCTGATCAACGAACTGATCGCCCGGATGGAACACGAGAAGCGCGGCTCCATCCGCTTCAACTCGGCGGCGATCATGTCGTTGTGCCGCCACGAATGGCCGGGCAACGTCCGTGAACTGGCCAACCTGGTGGAGCGCATGGCGATCATGCATCCCTATGGCGTCATCGGCGTGGCCGAGTTGCCGCTCAAGTTCCGCTACGTGGAGGACGAAGCCGATCCCATGGTGGAATCCCTGCGCGAGGAATTGCAGGAGCGCGAGGCCATGGCCGGGATCGGGACCCTCGAGGTGTCCTCCTCGGCGCTATTGCCCAGTGAAGGCCTGGATCTCAAGGACTACCTGGCCAACCTGGAAAAGAGCTTCATCCAGCAGGCGCTGGACGATGCCGGTGGCGTAGTGGCGCGTGCCGCCGAGCGACTGCGTATCCGCCGGACCACCCTGGTCGAGAAGATGCGCAAGTACGGCATGGGCCGCCGGGACGACGAGTTCGACGAAGAGATCTAGTGCACCTTCAGCGGGACTGAGCGTATCGAGGTAGGGTGGATGACGGCGCAGCCTCATCCACCTTCTACTTTGTAGCGCTGCAAGTGGGTGGAAAAGGCTGCGCCGTTTTCCACCCTACGGTGCGTCGGCGCCAGGGCGGCATGGGTCTTGCTCCAGCTCGGATAATGTCAATTGTCCGTCGCGAGCCCCAGCCGATGCCTGCGCAAGCCCTTTCTTCCGCTGTCCCTGCCGACGCTGCCGTAGAGACCTCCGCCTCGGCCCAGGCCCGCGAAGCCCTGGGGCAGATGTCACGCCAGCTGAGCGAATCCTTCCAGCTGCTCGAAGCCCGGATGAATTCGCTGCAGGGCGAACTGGAGTGGGTGTCCGCCCAGCGCCTGCAGGAGCTGGCGGAAAAGGAGCGCCTGGCCAGCCGGCTGCAGAATCTGCTCGATGTGCTGCCCGCCGGTATCGTGGTGGTGGATGGCGCCGGGCGCGTACGCGACGCCAACCCGGTGGCGGAGGCCCTGCTCGGCGAACCCTTGGCCGGCGAGCTGTGGCGTACGGTGATCGCGCGGGCCTTTGCCCCGCGCCATGACGACGGCCACGAGGTGTCCCTGCGCGACGGTCGGCGCCTGTCCATCGCCATCCGTTCCCTGGATGGCGAGCCGGGGCAACTGGTGCTGCTCAACGACCTCACCGAAACCCGCCATCTGCAGGGCGAACTGGCACGGCATGAGCGGCTTTCAGCGCTGGGGCGGACCATGGCTTCGTTGGCGCATCAGATCCGGACCCCGCTGACCGCGGCGCTGCTCTATGCCAGCCATCTGGAGGAGGGCGGTCTGGCGCTGGCGCAACAGCAGCGTTTCGCCGGCCGCCTCAAGGAACGGCTGCACGAACTGGAAAACCAGGTCCGCGACATGCTGGTGTTCGCCCGGGGCGAATTGCCGCTGGCGGATCGGCTGACGCCGGCCGCGTTGTTCACTGCCCTGCGCGAGGCCGCGAACCCGCATCTCGGCGACTGCCCTGTACGCTGGCAACTCGATGTCCAGGCTGGGCTGCTCGCCTGCAACCGCGACATGCTGGTGGGCGCCGCTCTGAACCTCATCCACAACGCCTTGCAGGCCATGGCCGGCAGTGGCCGCCCGGGACGACTCAAGGTGCATCTCCATCGTCGTGACGGGGAGTTGTGCCTGGCGATCAGCGACAGCGGTCCCGGCATTCCGCAGGCGGTCCAGCAACGGCTGGGCGAACCCTTTCTCAGCACCAAGACCACCGGCACCGGTCTCGGCCTGCCGGTCGCCCTGGCGATGGCCAAGGCCCATGGCGGGCGGCTGAACGTGCGCTCCCGGGTGGGGCGCGGCACGCTGGTGACCTTCATCCTGCCGCTGCTGGCAAACGAGGAGATCCCGGCATGACCCTGCCCATCCTGCTGGTGGAAGACGACCGTGCCCTGCGCGAAGCCCTGGCCGACACCCTGGAACTTGGCGGCTATCGCTATCGCGCCGTGGACAGCGGCGAGGCGGCGCTGCTGGCGCTGGCCGATGAGTCCTTTGGCCTGGTGATCAGCGACGTCAACATGCCGGGTATCGACGGGCATCAATTGCTGGCCAGTATCCGCTTGCGCGATCCGGCGCTGCCGGTGCTGCTGATGACCGCCTTCGGCAGCATCGAACGCGCCGTCGAGGCCATGCGCGGTGGGGCGGCGGACTATCTGGTCAAGCCCTTCGAGCCGCGCCTGTTACTGGAGACCCTGGCGCGCTGCTGCCCACAGGGACGGCACCTGTCCGATGCTCGCCAGCCGGTGGCGGCCGATCCCCAGAGTCGGCAACTGCTGGAGCTGGCCAGCCGGGTGGCCCGGAGCGAGGCCACGGTGCTCATCACCGGTGAGTCGGGCACCGGCAAGGAGGTGCTGGCGCGTTTCATCCACGATCAATCGGCGCGGGCGGATGGTCCCTTCGTGGCGGTCAATTGCGCGGCCATTCCCGATCACCTGCTCGAGGCCATCCTCTTCGGGCACGAGAAGGGCGCCTTTACCGGGGCCATCGCCGCCCAGCCGGGCAAGTTCGAACTGGCCCAGGGCGGTACCCTGCTGCTGGACGAGATCTCCGAGATGCCGCTGGGCCTGCAGGCCAAGCTGCTGCGGGTCCTGCAGGAGCGCGAGGTGGAGCGGGTTGGGGCGCGCAAGCCACTGGCGCTGGACATCCGCGTGGTAGCCACCAGCAACCGCAAGCTGGCGGAGGAGGTGGCCGCCGGGCGCTTCCGCGAAGACCTCTTCTATCGCCTGTCGGTGTTTCCGCTGGCCTGGCTGCCGCTGCGCCAGCGACCGGCCGATATCGTGCCCCTGACCGAACGACTGCTGGCGGTCCAGGCCGCGCGGATGAATCGTTCGGTACCGGTCCTGAGCCCTGCCGCGCGCCAGGCCCTGGCCGAGCATCCCTGGCCGGGCAATGTGCGCGAGCTGGACAACGCCGTGCAGCGGGCGCTGATCCTGCAAGCGGGCCAGCAGATCCAGGCTGAGGACTTCGGGCTGCACTGGTTGCCGACCGGGGTATCCCCGACGCCTGCCGCCGCGCCTGTGCCAGCGACAGGCACGGGTGATGACGTACGGCCACTGGACGCCGATCTGCGCGATCGGGAATTCCAGGTGATCCTCGATACCCTCAGGGCCGAGCGTGGTCGGCGCAAGGAGACCGCCGAGCGCCTCGGTATCAGTGCCCGTACCCTCAGGTACAAGCTGGCGCAGATGCGCGACGCCGGCCTAGATGTTGAGCTGGCCCTCGCCGCCGGGTACTGAGCGCGCAAGTCGATAGCCGGCTATCTACCCGTGCGGAACCAACCCTCTGGCGTGCTGTTCTAGAGGAAGGATCGCGACTGCGGCGTGGGGTCGCAGAGGATGCATGCCCCTGCCGCCCCGGACCCTGTCCGGCCGCTTTGCTTTCTTCTCTTAGGCGCCGCCTT
>Ga0157369_10001511_pt1 | contig 28540 bp, 28 predicted proteins | sample C25metaG_FD_113461 | JGI IMG/M metagenome (GOLD analysis project Ga0157369, IMG submission 113461) | Corn rhizosphere microbial communities from Kellogg Biological Station, Michigan, USA - C2-5 metaG | ecosystem: Host-associated > Plants > Roots > Rhizosphere > Soil | place: USA: Michigan... | reverse complement strand
GCCGGATTGATGATCGCCTTCAGCAACCGCCGCTCCATCACCTTGAACGTCTCGGATTGCTTCGATCCGGCATCGGATTCGCAATGATAGACGAACAGCCGCGGCAGATAGAGCATGCCGGCCATCCATGCGATGACGGCGATCACATGCAGCGCCTTGATCCATTCGTACATCGAGAACGCCTCATTGGTTGCAAGCGCGTCGTTTTATCATTGGCAACGTCGGAACGTTGCAGTGACGTCGGTGTTGTGAAGAACCCATTGTGATCGGGCTCAACGAAGACATACGCGCAAGCAGGCCTTTTCTAAAACAATAATTTTAGAATCTTAGGTTTGAGTCTAAGTATCGGTGAATTAGGCCCACACAAAACTGTCCCGGAATTTTCCAGGCTTGTTCACATCCATCAACAGTTCCGGCGGTTGATTCGGCGATTCGAATAACACCACAGGCTTCAAGTGCTTGCGTGGCTTTATGACCGGTCTATGAAGAGACAAGTCCACATAACCTCACTATCATTGCTGCCGCTGGATGGACTTATCCCTGTTCAGCGGCCTGTGAAGAAAAAGCCGGGTTATCCCTGATCTGTCGACCCGCGCATGATTCTCTCAGGTAAGCTCCACAAGGATTCACAGGTTACACAGGGGTCAAGGTGCCCACGACCGGCAACTATTTCCATCTTCACCTGGTCTCTGATTCGACCGGTGAGACGCTGATCACGGTGGCGCGCGCGGTGGCCGCGCAATACGCCAACGTGACGCCGGTCGAACATGTCTATCCGCTGGTGCGCAGTCAGAAGCAGCTCGATCGGGTGCTCGATGAAATCGAGGAAGCACCCGGCATCGTGCTTTTTACTTTACTGGAGAAGGATCTGGTCGGCCGGCTGGAAGCGAAATGCCAGCAGATCAACATACCGAGCCTTTCGATCATCGGCCCGGTCATGCAGTTGTTTCAGGCCTATCTGGGAGCCTCTACCACCGGCCGCGTCGGTGCGCAGCACACCCTGAATGCGGAATACTTCAAGCGTATCGACGCGCTGAACTATACGATGTTGCACGATGACGGCCAGCATGTCGAAGGACTGGAAGAGGCCGATGTGATTCTGGTTGGCGTGTCGCGCACATCGAAAACACCGACCTCGATCTATCTCGCAAACCGCGGCATCCGCACCGCGAATGTTCCGCTGGTGCCGGGCATTGCGATCCCGCACCAACTGGAGGCCCTGAAGAAGCCGCTCGTGGTCAGTCTCCACGCGACGCCCGAGCGCCTGATCCAGGTCCGGCAGAACCGGCTGTTGAGCATGGGCGCCGGCTCCGGCAACGACGATTATATCGATCGCCAGGCCGTCGCCGATGAAGTCGCATTCGCGCGGCGATTGAGCGCAAGATTCAATTGGGCACAGCTCGACGTGACGCGACGATCGATCGAGGAAACCGCCGCCGCCGTGTTGAAGCTGTTTGCCGACAGGCAGCGGCAACGGCTCGCGGAATGACGCTGTGGCGCGGAAAGTATCCGTTGATCCTTGCCTCGCAAAGCCGCGCGCGGCAGCAGCTGCTCTCAAATGCCGGCATCGACTTCGAAGCCGTTGCGGCCGAAATCGATGAGCGGGCCGTGCAGCAAGCCTCAGGCCTTTCAGCGCCCGGCGAAATAGCCGGCCTTCTGGCGCGCGAGAAAGCCCTTTCGGTGTCAATGCGCCAGCACGGCAAAATTGTCGTCGGCGCCGATCAAACGCTGGCGCTCGGGATGCGGCTTTTCAGCAAGCCCGCGGATCGCGCGCAGGCTGCCGGGCAATTGCGCGCGCTTGCCGGCCGTAGCCATGAGCTGCACTCCGCGGTTGCCCTCGCGCGCAACGGCAAGATATTGTTCGAAACCGTGACAATCGCGCGGATGACGATGCGCCAGCTAGGCGAGGCCGAAATTGACGCTTATCTGGACCAGGCAGGCGAGGCGGTTACCTCAAGCGTCGGCGCCTACCAGCTTGAAGGGCTAGGGGTCCACTTGTTCGAGCGTATCGAAGGCGATCATTTCACCATCCTTGGTCTGCCGCTGCTGCCACTACTTGCGTTTCTGCGAAGCGCGCGGCTGCTTGCGGTATGAGCGAAGATCCTGACAAGGCGGCCGATGGCGATAGCTAGATGATAATCCTTGGGCTGACCGGCTCGATCGGAATGGGCAAATCAACCACCGCAAAGCTGTTCGCGGAAGCTGGCGTTCCGGTTTACGATGCCGATGCGACCGTTCACATGATTTACCAGGGCGAGGCGGTGCCTGCCATCGAGGCGGCTTTTCCCGGCACCACTACCGGCGGCAAGGTCGATCGCAACAAGCTCTCGGCGCAAGTGGTGCATGATCCGGCCGCGATCAAGCGGCTGGAGCAGATAGTCCATCCGATGCTGCGCGCCTACCATCAAAAGTTCCTGCACGACGCCGAGACGTCGGGTGCGCCCGTCGCGGTGGTCGATGTGCCGCTATTGTTCGAGACCGGCGGCGAGAAACGCGTCGATGCGGTGGTGGTGGTCACGACCACCCCGGAAATTCAGCGCCAGCGAATCCTGGGGCGCGACCAAATGACCGGCGAGAAGCTCGATGCCATCCTGGCGCGGCAGCTGCCCGACGCCGAAAAACGCAAACGCGCGGATTTCGTGGTGGATACTTCCCACGGACTCGATCCCGTGCGCGCACGAATTCGGGACATTCTGGATCAGGCTGCTAAAATGCCGCAGCGGCGATCCTGATTCGTCATTTTTCCGGTACTAGCTGATGCGCGAAATCGTTCTCGATACCGAGACCACCGGCCTCGACCCGCTGCGCGGCGATCGGCTGGTCGAAATCGGCTGTGTCGAGATTTTAAATCGCATGCCGACCGGACAGACATTTCATCGGCATCTCAATCCCGAGCGCGACATGCCGGCCGAAGCATTCGCCGTGCATGGTCTTTCCAGCGAATTCCTCGCCGACAAGCCGCTGTTCGCGCATGTGGTCGACGAGTTCCTGGAATTCGTTGGCGATGCGCCGCTGGTGATCCACAACGCATCGTTCGACATCGGCTTCCTCAACGCCGAGCTCGAGCGTATCAAGCGGCCGGCAATCGCGCGCGAACGGCTGGTTGACACGCTGCTGCTGGCGCGGCGCAAGCACCCGGGCGTGTCGAACCGCCTTGATGATCTGTGCTCGCGCTATGCGATCGACAATTCCCGCCGCACCAAGCACGGCGCCTTGCTCGATGCCGAGCTTCTGGCCGAAGTCTACATTGATCTGATCGGCGCCCGGCAGTCGCAATTGATCCTGGCGACGGAGGCCCGCGAAGCGCGTGCAGCAGGGTACGGCGAAATGCCGCGGCGGCAACGTCCGATACCGCTGGCGCCACGGGTTAGCGAAGCCGATCGCATTGCCCATCAGGCCTTTGTCGCCACGCTGGGCGACAAGCCGATCTGGAACGATTTTTTAGGCGCGGTTTAACTCGGCTTTACCTGGGCGGCCTGTGCGGCAGCCTGCCGTTCCAGATTCTGGCGGTACAGGCCGACAAAATCGACCGGGTCCAGCATCAGCGGCGGGAAGCCGCCATCGCGCACAGAAGTTGCGATGATTTCGCGCGCGAACGGGAACAGCAGCCGGGGACATTCGATCATGACCAGCGGATGCAGATTTTCCTTCGGCACGTTCACAATGCGAAATACGCCGGCATAGGCCAGATCGAAGCTGAACATCACCTTGCCGCCATTTTCCGCCTTGCCTTCGACCGAAAGCGTCACTTCGTACTCGTTTTCGGCGATATTATTGGCGCTGACGTTGATCTGGATATTGATCGCGGGTTGCTGCTGTTGCGGCGCCAGCGAGGCCGGCGCATTCGGATTTTCGAACGACAGGTCTTTGGTATACTGCGCCAGCACATTCAACTGGGGAGGAGGGGCCGCCTCGGAGGGCGCGCCGTTGCCGTTGGTCATGGAAGTCTCTCCTGGAGCGTGCGGGGATCGGGTTGCGTCTGAATCCGCCCGTGAGGCGCGAAAACGCCTTTGTCGGGCGAGTGGCTATCATAGCCCCGCCTCGTTCCACAAGGACGACAATCGCGCGCGGCCCGCCATCAGGAGCCGCAGCGATCGGCTCGGTTCGGCGGCCGGGCGCATGCTAAATTGTTGAATATGCGCGATTTCCAGGCAGGATCGGGTTTCCCCTGCCGGCCAAAACGCGCTACAATTCGTTGGTGGCGATTGGGTAAGAGCACCGGCATGGCCTTTCATGCCAAAACGCGCCATTGGCTAGGCCAAGTTTCGTGCCTACATGCTGCAGACCCACCCATGATGTAATCTCTGCCGTTCCCTAAAGGGGGAACGCTCTACTGCCGGACCCGTTGTCGGCGCAGACCAGAAAGCGAAAGCGACGTGGATATTTACACCATCATCTTCCTGGCGCTGGCGGTCTTCATCTTCCTGCGCCTGCGTAATGTGCTCGGACAGCGCACCGGAAACGAGCGGCCGCCTTACGATCGCACCGCACGCAACGTGGTGCAGGGGGCACAGGACAACAACGTGGTCCCGATGCCGGGTGCGGTGATTGATCAGGCGCCGCTGGCGCCCACGGCCGACGTAGTGCCGCCGACCGATCGCTGGAAGGGCCTGACGGAGCCCGGTACCCCGCTCGCCCAGGGACTGGACGCCATTGCGGCTCAGGATTCCTCGTTTGATCCGCGACATTTCCTCTCGGGCGCGCGCAGCGCCTATGAGATGATCGTGCTGGCGTTCGCCAACGGCGATCGTCGCGCGCTGAAGGATCTGTTGTCATCCGAGGTCTATGAGAGTTTCGAGGCCGTGATCAGGGATCGTGAGAAGCACGAGCAAAAGACGGAAACGCGATTCGTTTCGATCGACAAGGCCGAACTCGTGGGCGCGGAAGCACGCGATCGCTCGGCGCAGCTGACCGTTCGCTTTGTGTCGCAGATGGTTTCGGTGACCCGCGACAAGGCCGGCACGATTGTCGACGGCAATCCGGATAAGGTCGCCGATATTACCGATGTTTGGACATTTGCCCGCGACATTACCTCACGCGATCCGAACTGGAAGCTGGTTGGCACGGGAAGCGCCCACTAACGCGCGTGGCCTCAGGCGATACGCCGCCGCGTTTTGTTGTGGGACTGCCGTCGCGCTGTCGCTGGCTCCGTTTGCCGCGCACGGCGCGCGTGGCACGCATCCTTCGCATGGCGTGCGCCCGCATCTTCCACATTCCCGCCCCGTTCCATACCCTCGCCTGGCCTGGCCGCTCGAGATCAGCGGCAGCCAATATATCCCGGTGCCGTGGGTCGATATCGCGGGCTGGAGCGAGGACGACCATCTACAGGCGTACAAGGCGTTTCGCCTGAGCTGCAGGCCGATATCCGCGCAACAAAGGCCTCCCGCCGATCCCAAGGCATTGGGCATTTCGTTGCGCGATCCCTGCCGCGCCGCCAAAGCCTCCAACATTTCCGATGGCGCCAAGGCGCGGGCTTTTTTCGAGGAACATTTTCTCCCCTTGCGCATCTCGCGGCTTGGCGAAGACGAGGGCTTCGTTACCGGCTACTACGAGCCGGTCATCGACGGCTCCCGTACCCAGACCGACGTCTACACGGTGCCGGTCTACCGCCGTCCCTCGAACCTGTTCGTCCGCGGCTTCAAGCAGAGCGCCGTGAGCCTGCCCAACAAGGGACAGGTGTTTCGCAAGATCGGCCGCCGCAAGCTCGTGCCGTATTACGATCGCGCCGAGATCGAAGACGGCGCCATCGCCGGGCGCGGCCTCGAAATCTGCTGGCTCAAAGACCAGACCGATTTGCTGTTCACGCAAATCCAGGGCTCGGCGCGAGTCCGGCTCGAGGACGGCTCGACCATACGCATCAATTACGATGCGCATAATGGTTATCCCTATACGCCGGTCGGCCGCATCCTGATCGACCGCGGCATCATCCCGAAAGAGCAGATGTCGATGCAGAAGATCAGGGAATGGATGGATCAAAATCCGGATGGCGCCAAGGAATTGCGCCGGCAGAATCGCTCCTACGTGTTTTTTCGCGAAGTGCAGCTCTCCGACAAGGATGAAGCGGTGGGCGCGCAGGGCGTCCCGCTGACGCCGGGCCGGTCGATCGCCGTCGACAAGGCGCTGCACGTCTACGGCACGCCGTTTTTTATCGAAGGCGAGCTGCCGATCGAGTCGGAGCAATCGAAGACGCCGTTCCGGCGGCTGATGATCGCGCAGGACACGGGATCGGCGATAACGGGCCCGGCGCGCGCCGATCTTTACTTCGGCGCAGGCTCAGATGCCGGGCGGGTGTCCGGCCGCCTCCGGCACAATATGCGCTTCGTCATCCTGGTGCCCAAGAGCCTCGATCCGGTGGCGCGGGGCCGCAAGATGCCGCTGCCGGATGCGAGGCCATCGGAGAAAATCGCAAAGCTGTTTCCGCAAGTTGACCCGTTGCAGGATCAGCAAAAGGACGGGAAGAACGGCGCGAAACCGCCGGAGACTTCCGCGGCCGCGAGCCCAAAGGATACTGCCAAGGCCACGGAAAGCGCGAAGAACGCCGCGCCCGCGGCGCAGCCTCCCGCAGCCGTCGCGCAAGCATCGACACCCCCAACGGCTGCCGCGAAACCGGTACCGCTGCCCGAAGCGCGGCCGAATATCAAAGCCAGCCGCGACGGACGCCGCCACCGTCATTATCGTTATTACCGTCGCGGCCGATGAAACGTCAGCCCCCGACTTCGATCCCGGAATTGGCCGCGTCGCCACGCCGCAAACGTAGCCTAAGCGACGAAGAGCGCGTGCTGTGGGAGAGCGTTGCGAAACTGACAAAGCCGTTGCGGAAGAAGCCGCGCGCCGCGAAGGCAGAGGGTACTGCACCGGCTACCGAAGCGCTGGTCGCCGCAAAACCTGTTGTGCCACCCAAACCGCTTCCATTGGCTAAAATTCCACGCGCGCCGCCGGCAGCGCCGCCGCTGGCACCGCTTGGACGCCGCGAGCGTTCGCAGCTTTCACGCGGGCGGATGGAGATCGATGCCCGGCTCGACCTGCACGGCATGACGCAGACGCGCGCCCACCGCGCGCTGTCGGGCTTTTTGCAGCGCGCGCACCGCGAGGGCCTGACATTCGTGCTCGTCATCACCGGCAAGGGCAAGATGGGCGCCGAAACCGAACGTGGCGTGCTGCGCCGTCAGGTGCCGCAATGGCTGAGCCTGCCGGAATTCCGCGCGCTGGTGGTAGGTTTTGAGGAAGCCCATATCGGCCATGGCGGCGAGGGCGCGCTTTACGTGCGGATCAGGCGATCGAAAATCTGAGCAATTCAAAAAGGTCTCACGATCCCGACGCGCGGGATCAGCGTCACGATCCAGCCGAGAACCGTGGTCTTTCGGTCGTCCGTTGCTATCGGCGGCACAGCCTGCACGGCGGGCAAGGTCTTGACCGCATGCAGGATCAGGAACATGCAGACCACCCAGTTCGAAATCCATCGCGAGTAATCGAACACCATCGCGAACATGATGAGATAGGCCGCGCTCACCATGACGATTGTGGCAATAACGATCCGGCGGTGGAATTCATCTGAAAGTGATTGGATCAAACTGACAAAGTATTTCCAGAGCGGGACATGCAGCCAGATCAGCAACGCAAACACCGGCACGCCCAGCAGGTTGGACGGCATGCGATCCCAAGTATTGTGGATTTCCTGACCTAGCGTCTGATACCAGATATAACTGAAACTCAGCAGATTGGTCCGTGTGGGGTCGGCCATCCGGCTTTGCAGATAGCGGACGAACTCGTCCGGCGGTACCGGCATCGAGCCGTTGAATTGCGCTGACAGGAACAGCAGGCCGACACACGCGATCGCGGCGATGCCGACGATCGCATTTTTCCGGCTGAAACCCTGCACGAGATAATACCTGAGCACCACGATGACGGCGATGGTCGGCACATACATCAGGAGATGAATGTGGTGGATCAGAACGAGGATCATCGAAGCAAGCGCGGCCAGCACAACAAAAGCAACCGAACGCGCCGGCACCAGCAGCAGGCACATCGCGAGCGCACAGCCGTAGATGTCGAAGTGCCCCAGCGTGTGCATGAAATTCTTCAAAAAGAACGGCGACCCGGCCATGAACACGAACAGCGGCATGTGCGCATCATCGAAGCCGAAGGTTCGCCGGAACAGGTTTATGAAGAGCCCGAGCGTGACGAGCCAGGCCGCGCCGGAGAGCGCGAACACCAGCCATACCGGCACTTTCGAGAAAAACAGCGATACGACTGCGCCGATCAGCGCGCGCTTGGTAAAGCCGAAATGATAATCGACCAGCAGGTGGATATAGGGGACATAAGGCTCGCGCGTGATCTTGTAGAGAAAAACCCCGATCAGGACGGCGACGTTGACGGCGAGCATCAGGCGCCAGGGGTTTTCCCGCACACGCAAATTCATTCGGCACCCGGAAACAGCAGCTCGATCAGGCGCGGACTATCACACGTCGGATGAGCGACGTGCAACGCGCTAATTTCTCTCTCCGTCGTCCCCGCCAAGCCAACGGGTCCGGCCTTCGCCGGCCCGATGACAGGCTCCGCGCGAGCCGGGACCCATAACCACCGATCTAAATTCTGAAAAAGGTTGGAGCACCGGCCCGGCAAAGTCACGAACGTCAGTAGTAATGGGTCCCTGCGAACGCAGGGACGACGATACGATCGTCGTGAAACCTACAGAATAAACCGGCTCAAATCCGCGTTCTTGGCGAGATCGCCGACATGCTTCTGCACATAGGCGGCATCGATCTGGATGGTCTCGCCATTGCGGTCCGGCGCGGCAAAGGAAATCTCGTCGAGCACGCGCTCCATCACGGTCTGCAGCCGCCGCGCGCCGATATTCTCCACGGCCGAATTGACCGCGACCGCCACATCGGCGAGCGCGTCGATGGCGTCGTCGGTAATATCGAGCGTCACGCCTTCGGTCTGCATCAGCGCGACATATTGCTTGATCAGGGAAGCTTCAGGCTCGGTCAGGATGCGGCGCAGGTCGTCGCGGGTCAGCGCTTGCAGTTCGACGCGGATCGGCAGGCGGCCCTGCAATTCCGGCAACAAATCGGACGGCTTGGCGATATGGAACGCACCCGACGCGATGAACAGGATGTGGTCGGTCTTGACCGCGCCGTGCTTGGTCGAAACCGTGGTGCCTTCGATCAGGGGCAACAGATCGCGCTGCACGCCTTCGCGCGAGACATCGCCGCCGATGCGGCCATCGCGCACGCAGATCTTGTCGATCTCGTCGAGGAACACGATGCCGTTATTCTCGACCGCATTGATTGATTCCTGCACCAGCTGATCGTTATCCAGCAGCTTGTCGGATTCCTCGTTGACCAGAAGCTCGTGGGAATCCTCAACCGTCAGGCGGCGGGTCTTGCTGCGGCCGCCCATCCCCATCTTGCCGAAAATGTCGCCGATCGAGATCGCGCCCATCTGCGCGCCCGGCATGCCGGGAATCTCGAACATCGGCATTCCGCCCGAGGATTGCGTCTCGATCTCGATTTCCTTGTCGTTGAGTTCGCCCGAGCGCAGTTTCTTGCGAAACGAATCGCGCGTGGCGGCGCTGGAATTGGCGCCGACCAAGGCATCGAGCACGCGATCCTCGGCGGCGAGCTGCGCGCGGGCCTGCACGTCCTTGCGCTTGCGTTCCCGTACTTGCGCGATCGCGACTTCGACCAGGTCGCGGATGATCTGCTCGACGTCGCGGCCGACATATCCGACCTCGGTGAATTTGGTGGCCTCGACCTTGATGAACGGCGCGCCGGCGAGCTTCGCCAGCCGCCGCGCGATCTCGGTCTTGCCGACGCCGGTCGGCCCGATCATCAGGATATTCTTCGGCAGCACTTCCTCGCGCAACGAGCCGGTCAGCTGCAGCCGCCGCCAGCGGTTGCGCAGCGCGATGGAGACTGCGCGCTTGGCGTCGGTCTGGCCGACAATGAAGCGGTCGAGTTCGGAAACGATCTCACGGGGGGAAAAGTCGGTCATAGGGCCTAGGTAGGTTGGGAATGTTGCTGACACAAGACGTTTAGATGATCGGCGGGCCCGCCTGCCAATGCCGGATCGCCTCAAAGGGGTGAATCAGCATGATAATGTTCAGGGTAAGATTATCGCGAATGTGCAGCCCGACCAAAATCTCGAATGCAAGCGCGAGCGCAACCGTCAGCGCAACCGGAAGCTTGCGCGCCAGCAGGAAGCCAGCGACCATCGATAGCGTATCGGAGACCGAATTGACGATGCTGTCGCCAAAATAGTCCAGCGACACCGTGCCGGCGCGGTATCGCTCGATGATCCAGTTGGAATTTTCAACGAGCTCCCAGCTGCCTTCGACCAGCATTGCCACAATCAGGCGCGCTTGCCAGGGCAGGCGCGGCAGCAATAGCCAGGTCGCGGCATAAAACAGGAAGCCGTGGATGATGTGCGAGAACGTGTACCAGTCGGTGATGTGCTGCGAATTCTCCGAGCTCTGCACCACGCCGTGCCAGAGCTTCACATAACCGCAGGCGCAGATCGGCACTCGGCCCATCGCAAACAGGATCGACGCCTGAAGCGCGATCAGGCTGCCCGCGATCAGCACCCAATGCCGCATCGAAAGACCGGCGGCGGGCGCGTTCTCGAGGCTGTCGCCGGCGGTCATGCGCTGCGTACCATCAGAAGGGCAGGACCATCGGGTGTTTCTACCATGCGGTCTTTTTCAAAGCCGGCTTTCTCGTAGGCACGGAGCGCGCGGCTATTGGCGGGATCAGGGTCCGTGACGACGCGCGGCACGCCCGTCCGTAGCAGATTATCGACGAAGCGGCGAATGAGAGCTCAGCCGTGGCCGCGTTCGATCATGCTTGGCTCGCCGACGAACAGATCGATGCCGCGCGTGCCCCGCGGTTGCGGTCCGAAGCCTGTGTTCCATTCCGTCAGATCATAACATTGAAGGTAACCAAAGGAATCGCCGTCCGTCGAAAAGATATATTGATCCATCGCCGGCTCATCGAGGTCGCCGCTGACCAAGGCATATTGCTGGTGCGGATCGCCCCACCATTCCCTGACATGGGGCAAGGCCAGCCAACGCTGGATCAGCGGAAGATCGGCTGCGGTCATGGGGCGGAAAACATACTCCGGCGCCATCGATCGGCCGCCCCTACAATGTCTCGATGGTCACATTGCGATTGGTAAAGACACAAATATCGGCGGCGATATCCAGCGCGCGGCGCACGATGGCCTCGGCATCCTTGTCGGAATCGACCAGCGCGCGGGCGGCCGCCAAGGCATAATTGCCGCCGGACCCGATCGCCATCACGCCGGCTTCCGGCTCCAGCACGTCGCCGGTGCCGGTCAGAACCAGCGAGACATCCTTGTCGGCGACGATCATCATCGCCTCCAGGCGGCGCAGATAGCGGTCGGTACGCCAGTCCTTGGCGAGTTCGACCGCCGCGCGGGTCAATTGCCCCGGATATTGCTCGAGCTTGCTTTCCAGCCGCTCAAACAGCGTGAAGGCGTCCGCGGTGGCGCCGGCAAAGCCACCGATGACGTCGCCCTTGCCGAGTTTGCGGACCTTTTTGGCGTTGGACTTGATGACGGTCTGGCCGATCGAGACCTGCCCGTCGCCGCCGATCACCACCTTGCCGCCCTTGCGGACCGTCAAAATGGTGGTGCCGTGCCAGACCGGCGACTGGGATTGTGATGCTTGCATGGAGTACCTCGGGTTGGCAGGGATTTAAGGCTTCGCGGGCAGGGTTACAATCGGCGCGGTCCAGAGCGTTTTTCGCCGGAATCCGGTCACCATAGGCCGAAGTTCAGCTTTTAACCGGCCATCCCGCAGTAGCGAAGGCGACATCGGCCTGTTAAAAGGGCCGCGTTTTCGGCCAGAGGATTGGACAAGGGAAAGCACTTTTGATGCGCAACGCCACCATCAAGCGCAAGACCAAAGAGACCGACATCGAGGTTTCAGTGAACCTCGACGGCTCCGGCGTGGCCAACGTTGCGACTGGCATCGGCTTCTTCGACCACATGCTCGACCTGCTGGCCCGGCATTCGCGCATTGACATCACCGTGAAGGCGGCTGGCGATCTCCATATCGACCACCATCACACCACAGAAGACGTCGGAATCGCCTTGGGACAGGCTGTAAAACAGGCGCTCGGCACCATGGCCGGCATCACCCGCTATGCCTCTATCCACATGCCGATGGACGAGACGCTGTCGCGCGTGGTGATCGACATTTCGGGGCGGCCGGTGCTGGTGTTCAAGGTGGAGTTTCCGCGCGACAAGGTCGGCACATTCGATACCGAACTGGTTCGCGAATGGTTCAACGCATTCGCGATCAATGCCGGCGTGACTTTGCACGTCGAGACCCTATATGGCGAGAACAGCCATCATATCGCCGAATCCTGCTTCAAGGGTCTGGCGAGGGCGCTGCGTGCGGCGGTTGCGATCGATCCGCGTGCCGCGGGCGAAGTGCCATCCACCAAGGGTCAGCTCGGCGGCTGATTTCCTGTTCTCGGCGGAGAGGTTCGATGCCGGTTTACACAGTTCATGCTCCGACAGCTGACAATGCGGATATCGCCGCGACCGACAGGTTTGCATTCGTTCGCGACGGCTTTCGTTTCTGGGCCGCGCTTTTGGGGCCGCTGTGGCTCGCCTGGCATCGGCTGTGGCTGGCGCTGATCGGCTGGATCGTCGTTATGATCGCGATCGAGGTCGGATTGGCGAGGCTCGGCGCCGGCGGTACTGCGATCTTTTTCACTAATGTGCTGATCGCGCTGCTGATGGGATTTGAAGCGTCGAGCATCCGGCGCTGGACCTTGTCGCGGCGCAACTGGCGCCAGCTCGACATCGTGGTGGCCGACAGCGAGGAAGCGGCCGAGCGGCGATTTTTCGATCGCTGGACTGCCAAACAGCGCCTCATTAACGATCAATCGGCGGTCGATCGCGGCGCGCCGCCGCCGACACGGGATATTCCGGGCCAGCCGTTCTCAAAGCCGCCGCCGTTGCCTCGAAACGAAATCATCGGACTGTTTCCGGAACCGGGGGCGCCGCGGTGAGCGTTGCCATCATCGATTATGGCTCCGGCAACCTGCACTCCGCGGCGAAAGCGTTCGAGCGCGCGAGCCGCAGCATGTACGCTCCGGAAAAGATCGTCGTGACCCGCGATCCCGAAGTCGTGTTTCGCGCCGATCGCATCGTGCTGCCCGGGGTCGGCGCGTTCGCCGATTGCCGCAGCGGCCTCGACGCGCTCGACGGCATGGTCGAGGCGATGACGGAGGCGGTGCGAAACAAGGCGCGGCCGTTCTTCGGCATCTGCGTCGGCATGCAGCTGATGGCGACCCGCGGCAAGGAGCACGTCACCACCGACGGGTTCAACTGGATCGCCGGAGACGTCGAAAAAATTTCGCCGCGCGAGGAGAATTTGAAGATCCCGCATATGGGTTGGAATACGCTCGACATGATCCGCGAGCATCCGGTGCTCGAGCGCTTGGCGCTGGGCCCGAAAGGCCGCCACGCCTATTTCGTGCACTCCTATCACCTCAACGCCACCAACGAGGCCGACGTTCTGGCGCGCGCCGATTACGGCGGCCCGGTGACGGCCATTGTCGGCAAGGACACCGCCATCGGCACCCAGTTTCACCCGGAAAAGAGCCAGCGTTTCGGGCTGGCCTTGATTTCGAACTTTTTGAAGTGGAAGCCGTGATTCTTTTTCCCGCCATCGACCTGAAAAACGGCCAGTGCGTGCGCCTCGAACAGGGCGATATGGCGCGCGCGACCGTGTTCAATCTTGACCCGGTCGCGCAGGCGCGCGCCTTTGCCGCGCAAGGCTTCGAATATCTGCACGTGGTCGATCTCGACGGCGCCTGCGCCGGCAAGCCGATGAACGCGCATGCCGTCGAGGCGATGCTGAAAGCGATCGCCATGCCGGTGCAGCTCGGCGGTGGCATCCGCGATCTCGACACCGTCGAGGCATGGCTCGCCAAGGGCATCGCGCGCGTCATCATCGGCACCGCGGCGGTGCGCGATCCCGGGCTGGTGAAAGGCGCTGCAAGGAAATTTGCCGGCCGTGTCGCGGTGGGTCTCGACGCCCGCGACGGCAAGGTCGCGGTCGAGGGCTGGGCCGAGACCTCGCAGGTTACTGCACTCGAGATTGCGCAGCGATTCGAGGATGTCGGCGTCGCCGCGATCATCTTCACCGACATTGCGCGCGACGGCCTGCTGAAAGGCCTCAATCTCGACGCCACGATAGAGCTTGCCGAGCGCATATCGATTCCCGTCATCGCCTCGGGCGGCCTTGCTTCGATTGATGATGTCAAAGCGCTGCTCGCGCCGCGCGCGCAAAAGCTGGCCGGCGCGATCGCGGGGCGCGCGCTCTATGACGGGCGCCTCGATTCGTCAGCCGCCTTGGCGCTGATCCGCAACGCGCGCGCGGCGGCCTAGGGGTTTTCCATGTTCAAGGTGCGCGTGATTCCCTGTCTCGACGTCAAGGACGGGCGCGTCGTCAAGGGCGTCAACTTTGCCGATCTGCGCGATGCCGGCGATCCCGTCGAAGCGGCCATCGCCTATGACGCCGCCGGCGCCGACGAGCTGTGCTTTCTCGACATTACCGCCACGCACGAAAATCGCGGCATCATGCTGGACGTGGTCCGGCGCACGGCGGAAGCCTGTTTCATGCCGCTGACGGTGGGCGGCGGCGTGCGCAGTGTCGACGATATCAAGACGCTATTGCGATCCGGCGCCGACAAGGTGTCGATCAACAGTGCCGCCGTCAGCCGCCGCGAATTCGTCAAGGAAGCTGCCGAGAAATTCGGCGACCAGTGCATCGTGGTGGCGATCGACGCCAAGCGCGTGAAGCGCGGCGGCTCGGAGCGCTGGGAAATCTTCACCCATGGCGGGCGCAACTCCACCGGCATCGATGCCGTCGAGTACGCCCAGCAGGTCGTCTCGCTCGGCGCCGGTGAAATCCTGCTCACCTCGATGGACCGGGACGGAACCCGGCAGGGCTTTGACATTCCGCTCACCCAGGCGGTCGCCGACAGCGTTGCTGTTCCGGTGATCGCCTCCGGCGGGGTGGGCAATCTCGATCATCTGGTGGACGGCATCCGCGAGGGCCATGCCACCGCGGTGCTTGCCGCCTCGATCTTCCATTTCGGCGAATTCACCATACGTGAAGCCAAGGACCATATGGTGCGCGCCGGACTGCCGATGCGGCTCGATCCATGACGACTCCTGGTGACAGAAGTGCTAAATCCCTCGAAATGAGTGACGTTCGGCCCTGCGGCTGCGCGCGTGAGTTGATCTGATGTCGCGTTTTACCATCCATGATCTGGCCGCCACCATCGATGCCCGCGCGGCGTCGGGCGGAGAGGCATCCTATACCCGCAAACTGCTGGACAAGGGGCCGGAGCATTGCGCCAAGAAGCTCGGCGAGGAGGCGGTGGAAACCGTGATCGCCGCGGTCGAGAACGATCGCGGCCACCTGATCGCCGAAAGCGCCGACCTGCTGTTTCATCTGCTGGTGGTTTTGAAGTCGCGCGGTGTCAAGCTTGAGGATGTCGAGGCCGCGCTGGCGCAGCGCACCACGATGTCCGGACTGGACGAGAAGGCGGCGCGCAAGCGCGACTAAGGTGGGACGCGTTAAAAAGGGACGGCTTGATGGATATTCGGGCACCGGAGCAACAGTACAATCCCTACCGGATATTCTCGCGCCAGCAATGGGCGGGGCTGCGCGACGATACCCCGATGACGCTGGAGCCGGGCGAGTTCGAGCGGCTGCGTTCGATGCATGACCGCCTCGATATGAAAGAGGTCGAGGAAATCTTTCTGCCGCTGTCCCGATTGCTGTCGATCTATGTCGATGCAACCCACCGGCTCTATCAGGCGCAACGCCAATTCCTCGGCATCCGGGATCGCAAGGTGCCCTATATCATCGGCGTCGCCGGATCGGTGGCGGTGGGCAAATCGACCACCGCGCGCGTGCTGCAGGCGCTGCTGGCGCGATGGTCGCCGCGCCCGAAGGTCGATCTGGTGACCACCGACGGTTTTCTGTATCCCAACGCCGTGCTCGAGCGGCAAGGCCTGATGCAGAAAAAGGGTTTTCCGGAGAGCTACAATCTGCCGACGCTGCTGGCGTTTTTGAGCGACATCAAGGCGGGGCGGCGGCCGGTGCGTGCGCCGGTCTATTCGCATCTGACCTACGACATCATTCCCAATGAATGGATCGAGATCGACCGGCCGGATATCCTGATCGTCGAGGGCGTCAATGTTCTGCAGACCGGAAGGCTGCCGCGCGACGGCAAGGCGGTTGCAGTGGTGTCGGATTTCTTCGATTTCTCCGTCTATCTCGATGCCGACGAAGCTGTGCTGCGCGACTGGTACATCACGCGCTTCCTGACGCTGCGGGACACCGCGTTTCATGACCCGCGATCGTATTTTCACCGCTATGCGCCGCTCTCCGACGAGGAAGCTACCGCAACCGCGCTGGCGATCTGGGAACGCACCAACCTCGCCAATCTCGAGGAGAATATTTTGCCGACACGGCCGCGCGCGACGCTGATCCTTAAAAAAGGCGCGGACCATGTGGTCGAAACGGTGGCGCTGCGGCGGCTTTAGTGCCCGCCAAATCTCACGGCGTCAGCGCCCACCCACCTCATGCGTCATCCCAAAAGCAAAATGCCGGCCCATCGGGCCGGCATCGCAGTCTCGAGCTCTCCGGTTTGGCGGCCTATTTCAACGCAAGCGGCTTTTCCTCGTCGAGAAAACCCATCAGTTCGCGGAAGAACTGCATGCGGTTCTTTTCCATCATCACCGTATGCGTTCCCTCGCTCAGTTCGATCAGCCGCTTGTACGGGGTGTTCTTCAACTGCGCGAAATAACCGTGCGCCAGGTAGCTCGGAAGGTCTGCGTCCCATTCGGCGTGAAGCAGAAGCGTCGGCACGGTAATCTTGCCGGGATCGTACAAGGCCTTGCCGGCGGTCCAATAGTTCATGCTGTCCTCGACGACGCCGTTCGGCGCGCGCAGCATCGGCGGATTCTGCTTCGAGGATTCGGGGTCGGTCGCCCAGGTGGCATTCGCCCAGGCATCGAACACGCCAGGCGGAATCAAGTCTGCCTGCTTGTCCGCGGCAACACCCTTCAACCAGCGCGCCTTGGCGGAGTCCTTGGAGACCAGTCGATACGCGCCAAGCGGCGGCGCATTGGCGGCCGCAGGCGTCGGCGGTTCGTTGCGGATCCATTGCGGCGCGTACAGCACGAGACGGTTGACCTTGTCATTGTGCTCGCTGGTGTACATTCCGGCGATCGAGGTACCCCACGACCAGCCCATGACGTTGATCTTCGAAACCTTGCGCTTTTTCAGGATGTAATCGACAGCCGCGCCCAGATCGTGCGCCGCGACCTTGGTCGAGACGATCGGCTTGTTCGCTGCCGGCGGCTGGCTCATTTCGGCAGGCCGGGTCGAGCGGCCATAGCCCCTGACGTCGACGAGATAGACATCGTAGCCGCGCGCGGCGATCAGATCCATCATCGAGACGCCCTCGATCGGCAGATCGAACGCGGTCTCGGCCGGATAGGTTGCACCATGCACGAACAACAGGATCTTGTCGGGGGACGTCTGCTTGCCGGTCGGATGCTTGTTGCGGACGAACAGCTGAATTCCCGCATCGCCCGACGGGATCATGGTGTCTGTTGCTTCCAGCTTGGGACCCTTCGCTTGCGCGCCTGTGCCCGCGAAAGTGCCTGCGACAAGACACGCTAAAGACATTTGCAAAAACCTGCTGGTCATCGAGTCCTCCCGGGACATTTTATTTTGCGGCCGCTTGGTGGCGGCCTTGCGTTTCCAGTTCGCAAGAGCTGACTGGTTAGCCTGACATGCTCGGTCCAATCGCCGGCAGCGTCAAGGCTATTGCGGGGCGGATGTCACGTCGGCGCCGCAGTCCTCAGGCCGCGAGATGGCGCGAGGCGGCGAGGCCCGCGAGCGCGTCGGCGAGCTTTTCGCGATCGAGCGGCTTGATCAGGAAACCGTCCATTCCGGCCTCAAAACAGGCGTAGCGATCCTCCACCAGCGTGTTCGCGGTGAGCGCAAGGATCGGCGTCTGGCGGCCGGGCTGGCCCGCCTCAAGGCTACGGATCCGCTTGGTGGTTTCGATGCCGTCGAGTTGCGGCATCTGGATGTCCATCAGCACCAGATCATAGGGCGCGCCGGCGGATTTGGCCGCCAGCCACGATTCCAGCGCCTCTTCGCCATTGGTGGTGATGACGGCCTGATGTCCTAACCTCGTGAGAAGCGAGCGCATCAGCAGCGCGTTGATCTCATTATCTTCCGCCACCAGGATGGAAAGGTTTTGCGACGGCGCGATTGACGGTGTCTCGACCTGGTCGGGCGCCTCGATCGGGGCATCGCCGGCAAGGTCCGGCGCCAGCGCTTCCGGCGTCATCGTCAGGCGCGCCGCGAGCGACGCCGCGCGCAACGGTTTTATCAGATAGCCGGTGAAAGCGGAGGAGGCGGAGGAGGGTTGAAGTTCATGTCGCGCGGCCGGCGTGAACATGACGATCCGCTGCGTGGCGTGACTGCGCGCCGCTTCCCCCAGCAACTCGACATCGGTAGCGCCCAGCCCGCGGTCGAGGAGAACGGCATGCCAGGACCGCTCCGGCAACAAGGCCTGTGCCACCGCGATATCCGAAACCACACAGGTCTGGCCGCCCCAGCGTTGCAGCCGCCGGGCGACCAGCGAAGCCTCAATGCCCTGGGGCGCGACCAGCATGATCGATTGGCCGGTTAGATCCGGCGTAAACACTTTCTGTTCGCTGCCGTTGCTGTCGGAGGCTGAAAGCGGGACCGATACCTCGAATGTCGAGCCGACGCCGGGCTTACTCTCCAGCGTGATGCGGCCACCCATTCGCCTGACGATGCGCTCGCTGATGCTCAGCCCGAGTCCGGTGCCGCCATAGCTCCGGGCGATGCGTTCGTCGGCCTGCTCGAACTCGCGGAAAATGCGCGCCTGGGCTTCGGGCGCGATGCCGATGCCGGTGTCGCGCACCAGAAAGCTGATTTCATCGGGCGAGGCGCCCGGCTCGACGATCAGCGCCACGCCGCCGGTCGAGGTGAATTTTATGGCATTGCCGGCCAGATTGAGCAGCACCTGACGCAGCCTTGCCGCATCGCCGATCACTTCCATCGGCAGCCGCTCGTCGACATAGGCCGCGATCTCGAGCTGTCTCACCTGCGCGCGCGGCGCCAGGAGTTCGGTGATGTCCTCGATCAAGGCGGCCAGCGCGAACGGACGGTGCTCGAGATCGATCTTGCCGGCTTCGATCTTGGAATAATCCAGCAATTCCTCGATCAGCGAGAGCAGGGCGTCACCCGAGGTTTTTACCGCCCTGGCGTAGGTCATCTGCTCCGGCGTCAACGGCGTATCCAGCAGCAATCCGCTCATGCCGATGATGCCGTTGAGGGGGGTACGGATTTCGTGGCTGGCCATCGCGAGAAACCGCGACTTGGCGCGGTTGGCGGCGTCGGCCTGGTCGCGGGCCTCGGCCAGCGCGCGCTCGGTCTCGGTGCGATCGGTGACGTCGCGGCCGACGCACTGCATCTCGGCCGGTTGGCCCGCATCTGATCGCACCAGGCCTTCGCGCCATGCGATCCATCGCGGCCCCAAGGGGCCCGCGATCTTCTGGTCATGGATCCGCGTACCATCCGGCTCGCGCGCGGTGTCGCCTTGCTCGAGCACGGCGAGTGTGAAGTCGCTGCCGATCAGGGCGCTGCGCGGATGCTGCGCCAGTTCGCAATAGGCATCGTTGACGAAACTGATGCGGCCATCGACATCGCGCAGAACGATCAGGTCGCCTTGCGATTCGAACAGGCTGCGGACCCGTTCCTCGGCCTCCTTGAGTTCCCAGTTGCGGTCGGCCAGCGCCTCGTTGTGCAAGGCGATCTTGCGCATTTTCTTGCGCAGGAAGCGCAGCCGGATGCTCAGCGTCGCGAGCGCGACGCACGCCACCGCGAACAGGAAGCTGGCGCCGATCGCAAAGGCGTGGGCGTTGTAACCGGAACCCTCAGAGCGGCTTCCGGTGATGAATCCATACGCACCGCCGAAGGCGGCGGAGAAGATCATGAACGAGCGGATCGCGATAATGAGCCAGGGATGACGTCGCGTGAAGCGGCCTATGCGTAGCTTGATCCAGAAAACCCGCCCCATCGCGCAACTACCCCCGGGATTGCCTGCAGCGTCGCGATCGTCTCGCGCGACTCGCATTGAGACTGCGTCGTATGCTGGCGACGACGATGCGGCGGCGACCTTGCAAAGTGCTTGAGGCCAGGGCGGCGTCACCCTGTGCGATGAGAACAGGGTTGATAAAGCGTTAAGACAAGAATTTTACAGCGGTCTGGAGATTGCGATCCCGAGACCCCTGCCCCTCCTTCATGGGTCTTGTCAGGGACGTCCAGCCAAGCAACTATCAACGACAACCTGTCGCCGCCGTCAGGCGATGCCGTTCGCTCCGGACGCCAAGATCCGACACCAAAGGGGGGATTCACATGCTCTCATCCATTCGCTTGCGTAGCGTTGCCGTCGCCGCGACCCTATTCGTAGCCGTTCCCAGTGCCTTCGCCGAAGGCCCCGCCATCGCCAAACCCGAGGAGGCGGGCTTCACGAGCGCAGGGCTTGCTCGCATCGATGCCTATATCAAGAACGAGATCGCCGGAAACAAGATTCCGGGCGCTATCATGATGATCCAGCGCAACGGCAAGACGGCATATTTCAGCAGCTTCGGCGTTCGGGATCCCGGCACCAAGGAGCCGATGACGCCTGACAGCATCTTCCGCATCTATTCGATGTCGAAGCCGATCACCACGGTCGCCGCCATGATGCTGGTCGAAGAGGGTAAGCTGCAGCTGGAGGAGCCGTTATCGAAATACATCCCTGCGTTCGCGAACGTCAAAGTAGGCGTCGAGAAGAAGGGCGAAGACGGGGCGATGGGGCTCGATATGGTCCCGGCCAAGCGTCAGATCACTATCCAGGACCTCATGCGCCACACCTCGGGCTTGACCTACGGCTTTTTCGGCCAGGGGTTGGTCAAGAAGGCCTACGTGGACGCTAATCTAACCGAGGGTGACGTCGACAATGCCGAGTTCGCCGAGCGACTAGCCAAGTTGCCGCTCGTCTATCAGCCGGGTACGACTTGGGACTACAGCCAATCGACCGATATCCTCGGCCGGGTGATCGAGGTGGTTTCGGGAAAATCGCTCTATCAGTTTGAGAAGGAGCGGCTGCTCGACCCGCTTGGCATGAAGGATACGAGCTTCTACGTGACAGACCCGGCCAAGAAGTCGCTGGTAGCCGAGCCGTTCCCGAACGATCGGACCATCGGCAACAACTCCGTCATGAACGACCCGCGTGTCGCACGGAAGTGGGAATCCGGCGGTGGCGGCATGGTCTCCACCATCGGCGACTACGCGCGGTTCGCGCAGATGATTTTGAACGGCGGCACGCTGGACGGACGGCGATATCTTAGCCCAAAGACGATAGCCTACATGGGCTCCAACCACATCGGGCCGGGCTCGGGCGTGACGCCGGGTCCCTACTACCTGCCCGGACCGGGCTTCGGATTCGGGCTGGGCTTCGCGGTCCGTACCGAAGCTGGCGTGAGTCCGGCAGAAGGATCCGTCGGCGAGATGAATTGGTCTGGCGCGGGTGGCACGACCTTCTGGGTCGACCCGAAGGAAAATATGTTCGTCGTCTTCATGGCGCAGACGGTGTCGCAACGCGGGCGGATTCGGGTGGCCCTGAAAAATGTCGTCTACGGAGCCTTTGACAAGTAGCGCGATAACTCTTCATGGCCTCTGAGCGGCCTTCTTAGTCGTTCCGGCGATGTTGGGGGCAGTGAAATCACGCGGCGCGCCGCAGGTCGTCGGCCAACGCCCGGTAGGACAGGGCTTCGGCCAGATGCAGCCGGCCGATTTTTTCCGCGCCATCGAGGTCGGCCAGCGTGCGGGCGACGCGCAGCACGCGATGATAGCCGCGCGCCGACAGCCGCATGGTCTCGGCGGCGTCGCGCAGCAGCTTTTGGCCCTGCGTGTCGGGTTGCGCGATCGCCTCCAGCACCGATGCCGGCGCTTCCGCATTGGTGCGGATACCAGGCAATCCGGCAGCAGCGTATCGCGCCATCTGGATGTCGCGCGCCGCGGCGACGCGCGCAGCCACTTCAACCGAGCCTTCGGTGGGCGGCGGCAGGATCAGGTCGGTGGCGGCCACCGCCGGCACCTCGATCCGCAGATCGATGCGATCCATCAGCGGGCCCGAGATCCGCGCCTGATAATCCGACGTGCAGCGGTCGATCCGTCCGCGCTTGCAGGAATAGCCGGGCTCATAGGCGTGACCGCAGCGGCAGGGGTTCATCGCCGCCACCAGCATGAAGCGTGCCGGATAGGTGACGCGATGGTTGGCGCGCGACACCGCGACCTCGCCGTTTTCCAAGGGCTGGCGCAGCGAATCCAGCACCCGCGGATCGAACTCCGGCAATTCGTCGAGGAACAGCACGCCCTGATGCGCCAGCGAGATTTCGCCGGGTTTTGCGCGCATGCCGCCGCCGGTCAGGGCTGCCATGCTGGCGGAATGATGGGGGCTGCGGAACGGCCGCCGCGCGGTCAGCGCGCCGTCCCGGATTTCGCCTGCGACGGAGGCGATCATCGAGACTTCGAGCAACTCCGACGGCGACAGCGGCGGCAGGATCGAGGGCAGCCGTGCGGCCAGCATCGACTTGCCGGCGCCGGGCGAGCCGATCATCAACAGATGATGCCCGCCGGCTGCGGCAATCTCGAGCGCGCGCTTGGCGCTTTCCTGGCCCTTGATGTCGCGCAGATCGAGCAGATTAGCCTCGGCCTCGTGCACCCTCGGCTGTGGCCGCGACAGCACCTGCGTGCCCTTGAAATGGTTGGCGATCTGGATCAGCGAACTGGCGGCGACGATCTGGATATCCGGGCTCGCCCAAGCCGCTTCGGCCCCGCATGCTGCGGGGCAGATCAGGCCTTCGTCGCGCGAATTGGCGCCGATCGCCGCCGGCAATACGCCCGCCACCGGCGCGATCGATCCATCGAGGCCGAGTTCGCCGAGCACCGTGAAGCCGGAAAGCGCATCCGGCGGAATGGCGCCGATCGCCGCCATCAGGCCGAGCGCGATCGGCAGGTCGTAGTGGCTGCCTTCCTTGGGCAGATCGGCGGGCGCCAGATTGACGGTGATTCGGCGCGCGGGGAGCGCCAGTCCGGAAGCGATCAGCGCGGAGCGGACCCGTTCGCGAGCCTCGGACACCGCCTTGTCAGGGAGGCCTACGATGGCAAAGGCGGGCAATCCGGGCGCGACCTGCACCTGCACGTCGACGGCGCGGGCCTCGATCCCCTCAAAGGCTACGGTGGAAACGCGTTGGACCATGCTGCCCCTCTGCCGCAATCGAGGGTAGCGGAAAGGAGCGGAGAGGGCAAGAACATTAGGGGAACGCAGGAAAGGAGCCCGGGGCTACTCGTCAGGGCCGTAGTGGGTCAGTAATGACCCCTGTGGTTCATTCCCTGGCCTTTGCGGTGCTGATCGCTCATCGGCAAGACATCCCGGCGTTCATCTCACCCCAGAAGCCACATTGTGGCCCGCGCGCGTGAAGCTCGTTCCGCAACATCAGAAGAATTGCTGCCGCGACAAGCGCCGCGGACAGCAGGATTGGAAGTCTGGTTCGCATGCCCCGAATATGTGCCCCGGACCGCCGCTTTTCCAGTTCTGCCGCAATCAAACTGACCCACTACCGTCAGGGCGCCCCCGATAAGGGCGGCGGTCCGCTATCGGTTGTAGCCGACGAAGAGATGGACGATGGCGACGCCGATGCGCCTGGTGTTCGGGAATCCGCCGGACAATTCGGCGAGCGCCAGAAAGAACAGGCCGTAGAAATAGGGCGGATAGCGCATCTCGAAGGAGAGGATCGGCGCCGCGATGGCCTTCCTGACCGCTTCACGATTAACCGCAACGCTGGCCGCAATCCCGATCAGCGCGCCGACCACAATATCGCTCGGATAGTGGATGCCGAGATAGACCCGCGCCAGCGCCGCGAAAGCGGCAAAGACGCCGAACAACCCACCCCACCACCGCGACATCAGCCAGAGGCTGGCGGCGATCGCAAACAAATACGTGGAATTGTCGCTCGGGAAACTGCTCCAGTGCTCGAGGTCGGCGTGCCATTCGAAGGTCGGTGCATTGGCCCCGATGCCGTACATCGGGCGATCGCGATAGGGCAGCAGCATCGAGATGACTCGATTGACGACCAGCGCCAGCGCCACCGCCAGGATCATGGTGAGAAGCGTTTCGCGCCGCCGCGGCATGTCCTTGTCGGGCCAATACCACAGCACCCCGACGATCCCCATGAACAGCGAGCCCTTGAGCACCTCGAGGTGGACAACCATGCGATCGAGCGTCGGGCTCCAGCCGCAGAAATCGTTCAAGGCACGGAAGATCGACACGTCGAGCCCGGCCAGGTCTGTCACGGCTGAAAATACCCTTGAATGCCGCGCGCGGCGTTCGTGACCGCGGCGTGACAAATTCGCGGTGGTTTGCGACGGCAATTTGGCGCGCTGCGGGCTGAAAACCGGCACGGCAGATGGAACCGGGAAAAGCGTTAGGTAACAAACAGGAAACTTAGGTGCGTCAGGGCTGACCGACGGGCCCCGTGCGCGTGTTGTTAAAAAGAGATTGGGAAAGCGCCCCCAAAGGATGCGTAAGCGAAGAAACTCATTTTCCGCCCCGCCTGGCTTCGATCACGTCCCAAATCATGGCAGCGACATCCGGCCCGCCGAGCCGCGCGATGGCGCGGATGCCGGTCGGCGAGGTCACGTTGATTTCGGTGAGGTTGCCGTCGATGACGTCGATGCCGACAAACAACAGTCCGCGCTGGCGCAGCGCCGGGCCTAACGCGGCGCAGATTTCGCGCTCGCGCGGGGTCAAGTCAGTGGCCTGCGCGGCGCCGCCGCGGACCATGTTGGAGCGCAAATCGTCCGCCGCCGGCACGCGATTGATGGCGCCGGCAAATTCGCCGTCGACCAGGATGATGCGTTTGTCGCCGTGTTTGATCTCGGGAAGAAAGCGCTGGATCACCCAAGGCTCTTTGAAGGTGACCGAAAACATGTCGAACAGCGAACCGAAATTCATGTCCTGCGGCATGACGCGAAACACCGCGGCGCCGCCATGGCCGTGCAGCGGCTTCATGACCACCGCGCCGTGCGCGTCGCGGAACGCGTTGATCTCGTCAAGATCGCGCGAAATCAGCGTCGGCGGCATCAAATGCGGGAAATCCATCACAAATATCTTTTCCGGCGCGTTCCGCACGTTGGCCGGATCGTTCACCACCAGCGTCTTCGGGTGCAGGCGCTCGAGAAAATGCGTTGACGTGATGTAGGCGAGATCGAACGGCGGGTCTTGCCGCAACAGGATGACGTCGAATGCCGCCAGCGGCTCGCGCCTGGGCTCACCGAGCGTGAAATAATCATCGGGCTGGTCGCGTACGGTCAGCAATTGAACGGGAGCGACCAATTCCTCGCCGAGCAGCGAGAGCTTGTCCGGCGTGTAATAGGAAAGCCCGTGACCGCGCTTCTGCGCTTCCAGCAGCAGCGCGAATGTTGAATCGCCGCGGATATTAATGCGCGCGATGGGGTCCATCTGGACGGCGACGTTCAATTTCATTTGCTGGTCCGCAAGTTGTTTGGTGGGAAAGGAGTTTCAGGTGCTGGCATCGAACGCCGCCAACAGATGGCGCGGCAGACGCCGCGGCGCAATCAGGACAGCGTCGAAACGGAGTTCGAAATCGGCGTGTTCGGGATGGGCCATCAGCCAGGCTTGCGCGGCATCGATGATGCGCGCCTGCTGGCGCGGCGTCACCGCGTAGGCGGCGTCATCGAGGCTGGCGCGGGCCTTGACCTCGATGAAGACAAGCAGATTGCGCCGTCGCGCCACGATGTCGATCTCGCCATAGGGAGTGCGAAAACGCTTGGCCAATATGCGATAGCCTTTCGCCATCAAATAGACGGCGGCGCGGCTTTCGGCGGAAAGTCCGGTGCGAAACGCCGCGACCCGCGCGGGAGAAGCGATCTTTGCAAGCTTATCGGGCGGCAGGACACCGTCAGTCTTCGCCATCGGCATCCTTGCGGCTGACATCCTTTTTGGTTTGCTTTTCGCTTTCTTTGGCAAGCTCAAGCGCGCGGGCATAGATCTCGCGGCGCGGCCGGCCGGATAGTTCGACCGCATGCGCCACCGCATCCTTCACGCTGTCGCGTTGCAGCGATGACCGCAAGAGATCGTCCAGTTCACCCTCTGCCATGATCTGCGCGCCTGCCGTGGGCGGGCCGATCACCAGCACGAATTCACCGCGCGTCTCCAGCGTGTCGGAGGCAAGCGCCAGTTCGGCGATCGGCGCGCGCCGGACCTCTTCGTGCATTTTCGTCATCTCGCGGCAAACAGCGGCATCGCGTGTACCCATGATGCCGGCGAGGTCGGCAAGGGTATCCTGCACGCGGTTTCCGGATTCGAACATCACCAGCGTCGCGTCGATCCGCGCCAGCTCGGTCAGCCGCGCGCGGCGCGCGGTCTCCTTGGGCGGCAGAAACCCTTCGAAGAAAAACCGGTCGGTGGGCAGCGCCGCCAACGACAGTGCCGAAAGCACCGAGGACGGTCCCGGCAGTGCGATCACGGGATGACCGGCCGCGCAGACCTCGCGCACCAGTTTGAAGCCGGGATCGGAAATCAGTGGCGTACCGGCATCCGAGACCAGTGCTATGGAGGCGCCCTGCGCCAGCCGTTCCAGGATTTTCGGCCGCGCCAGCGCGGCGTTGTGCTCATGATAGGGTTTGAGCTGGGCCGTGATGGCGTAGCGCTCGGTCAGCCGGCGGGTGATGCGGGTATCCTCGCAGGCGATGATGTCGACGCCGGCCAGGGTTTCCAGGGCGCGCAAGGTGATATCGCCGAGATTACCGATCGGGGTCGCAACCAGATGCAGGCCCGGAACCGCCTTCGGCGCGGTCAGGATATGGCCGGCGACGGAAAATGTCCGTTCCGAGGGGCCGGGCAGGCCTTCAGCTGTATTTATGGAAGCAGCTTTTGCGCGCATAGTGCCAATCTAGAAGCAACGCAGCGCTTACGCCACAATCGTGCGTGCCTGGCATACCGGGCCGCGTAGCGGTGAGGAACCAGGGTTCTGCAGCCGGTGTACGCTCCAGAGCGCCATAATCCTTTTGTTTCGGTTAACTATTCGCCGACAATATGCCTGAATCCCCCCTCCTGATCCCGGGAGGTTGAGGTCCGGACCGATCTCGGTCGGTCAAGAGAAGAGAGACGATGGTGGGCCCGCGAAATCCCAAGGATATGCCCAACGAGCTGCCTAAGTCCCGGTCTTCGGGGACAACCCGGCGGACGGCGGTTGGCCTGATTCTCGGCGCGCCCCTGCTCGGGGCTTGCTCCGGCGTGCAGCAAAGCCTCAGCCAGTTTTCCAGTCCCGGCTCCTCGGGGTCGCCGCAGCAGCCGCTGGTGGCGGGCACCGGGCAGGTCAAGGTCGGAGTGATTCTGCCGCTGTCGGGTAGCGGTAACGCCGGCGTCGCGGCGCAATCGATGAAGAATGCCGCCGAGATGGCGCTGGCGGAATTCCAGAATCCCAATATCCAGCTTCTGATCAAGGATGATACCGGCAACCCGCAAGGCGCCCAGCAGGGAGCGCAGCAGGCGCTCGACGAAGGCGCCGAGATCATTCTAGGGCCGCTGTTTGCGACGTCGGTGCCGGCGGCCGCGCAGTTGACGCGCGCGCGGGGCGTATCGGTGATCGCGTTCTCAACCGATTCCAGTGTGGCGGGGCGGGGCGTCTATCTCCTGAGCTTTCTCCCCGAATCCGACGTCAACCGGATCATCGAATACGCCGCCAGCACCGGAAAGCGATCGTTCGCCGCGCTGTTGCCCGAAAATGCCTATGGCAATGTGGTGGAGGCCGCGTTCAAGCAGGCGGTCGGCCGCAGGGGCGGGCGCGTCGTCGCGTTTGAAAAATACGGCGCCGACCGCGCCGCGGCGGCGCGGACGGTGGCGCAGGCGCTCGGCCAGGCCGATGCGCTTTTTCTCGCCGACGACGGCGACTCGGTGGTGAGCGTGGCCGACGCGCTGACCGCGGCCGGGGCGAACCTGAAAAACATCCAGCTGCTCGGCACCGGCCTGTGGGACAATCCACGCGTATTCGCCAGCCCGGCATTGCAGGGCGGCCTTTACGCCGCGCCGGATCCTTCCGGCTTCCGCAGTTTCTCGGGCCGCTACCGCGCCAAATTCGGATCGGAGCCGGTGCGCACCGCGACCTTGGCCTATGACGCGGTCGCGCTGGTCGCGGCGCTGGCGAGAACGCAGGGGCCGCAACGGTTCTCGCCGGAGGTGCTGACCAATCCTTCCGGCTTTGCCGGTATCGACGGCCTGTTTCGATTCCGCCCCGACGGCACCAACGAGCGCGGCCTTGCGGTGATGCGGGTGGGATCGGGCGGCGGCGTGGCGGTCGCGGGATC
>Ga0157369_10001510_pt1 | contig 28541 bp, 31 predicted proteins | sample C25metaG_FD_113461 | JGI IMG/M metagenome (GOLD analysis project Ga0157369, IMG submission 113461) | Corn rhizosphere microbial communities from Kellogg Biological Station, Michigan, USA - C2-5 metaG | ecosystem: Host-associated > Plants > Roots > Rhizosphere > Soil | place: USA: Michigan... | reverse complement strand
TGTCGACGATCAGGTAGGTCAGGTTGCGGTACCGCTGCCCGTCGGGATCGCTCTGCGTGACGAGGATGCAAAAGTCGGCGATGTGCGCGAACGACGACCAGACCTTCTGGCCATTGACGACGTAGACGTCGCCCTTGCGCTCGGCGCGCGTGCGCGCCGCAGCGAGGTCGGAGCCCGCATCCGGTTCGCTGAAGCCCTGGCACCAGATCTCCTCGGCGGCGAGGAGCGGTGTCAGGTATCTCGCCTTCTGGTCACTCGTGCCGTGGGCGATGATCGTCGGCCCGGCCATGCCGAGGCCGATGACGCCGATGTGGGGCGGCGCCTGAGCGGACGCCATCTCCTCGTAGAAGATCGCCTGGAAGCTGTACGGCGCGCCCGCACCGCCGTACTCCTTCGGCCAGGTGAGGCCGGCGTAGCCCGCTTCGTAGAGCTTGCGGCTCCACTCGCGCATGAACGGGTCGTCGAAGCGCTGCGCGCCGCCGCGGCTGCCCTTCTTGTCGTCCGGCAGGTTGGCCCCGATCCACGCGCGCAGGTCGGCGCGGAACTGTGCCTCCTCCGGGGTGTCCCTCAGGTTCACCGAGCGGAGCCTATCCCGCCGCGCTGGGAGGCGCTATTCGTCGTCGGAGAGGTCGTCGTCGAGCGACAGCTCGTCGTCCTCCTCTTCGTCGTCGAGCAGGAGCTCGTCTTCGGGGGCGTCGTCGTCGTAGGTGCTCATGGCGGCGCAGGCTACTACGCGGCGGCGAGGGCGGCGTCGCGCGGTTGCAGCTCGACGACCTTCCGGCGCCGTTGGACGGGCAGCAACGTCACCGTGCCGAGGATGATGGCGACCCCGATCCACTGCGTCCAGCGGAGGTGCTGGCTGTACGCATAGATGCCGGCGATCACGGCGATCACCGGATATGTCAGCTCGGCGAGCGACGCCATCATCGCGGGCGTGCGCTTCAAGCCGAAGTAGTAGAGGGCCAGCGCGAGGAGGCCGGTGACGACTGCGAGGTAGACGATCAGCTCGCTGTCGTGCGCGTTCGAGTACGCAGGCGCACTCATCACCGGGAGTGCGATTGCGCTCCCGATCAGCCCGAAGAAGAACCGCAGCGCGAGGATGTGCTGGAACTCGACCTCACGGCTGAGATACCGCCCGAGGACGGTGCCGAACGCCCAGAGGACGGCGGCGCCGGTCGCCTCCGCGATCACGACGAGGCCCTTTGCGGACGGATCGAGCGGATGGGCCTGGTTCACGAGCCAGAACCCGGCCAGGGCGGGAAGGAGGAACCAGGCGAATCGTGCGCGCGGGCGCTCGCCGAGGATGACCGCTGCGCCGGCCACCGCGACGAGCGGTTGAACCTTCTGGATCACGACCGGCGTGATGAAGTCCTTGTGACCGATCAGCGCATCCGTGAAGAGGATCGTCGCGACGGCTGACGCGCCCGCGCCCACGAGCACGGCTGCGACGACGAAGCGCCAGCCGGCGCGCAGCATCGAGCGCAACGCTGGGAGGAGCAGCGGCAGCGTCAGCGCGACGAGGACGACGTGCTCGCCGAAGACGATCGTCGTCGCCGTGGTCGAGAAGCTCATCGTCTTGCGGATGATCGGGTCGGTGCCCCACATCGCGGCCGCGATCGCGACCAGCACCACACCCGGAACGGCTGCGAGGCGCATTCTCATCGCAAGCAGGGTATCCAGAACCCCTCGGGGAGCGTCTCAGGTCGCGACGCTCGACGCGAAGAGGGTGTACAGCCCCCACGCCGCGAGCCCGGACGCGACCGCGGCGGCGGCGAGCGCGACGGCGCTGCGGCGGAAGCGTGGAAAGACGAGGAAGACGATCAGCTGCGAGACGAAGAGCGCGGCGAGCGACGGCTTCAGCAGGTCGGAGTAGAAGCGCTCGGGATCGACGAGCGACACGACGTCGGCGGCGACGAAAGGGATCGCGATCCAGCGGAGGACACCGCGGACGGGCACGCCGTGCAGCCAGTGGATGAGACGGGCGAGCGCGAGATACTCGGCGACGATCAAGGCGAGCGTGCTCCCTGCGGTGAGGAGGCCGACGACGACCTCGAGCCCGCGTCCGCCGTACGCGCCGGCGATCGCCGCACCGGGAACCGCCGAGTCGCGGAGCGCGTCCGGGACCGTCGCGAGTGGGATTGCAGCGACGAGAAACAGGGCGCCGACGACCGCGACCGCGATGACGAGGCCCCGTCGCACGGTCGTCGCTCCGCCTCGCACCTCGGCGCCGAGGTAGAGCGGCAGGCTTGCGCAGACGAAGAGGAGCGCCGTTCCGCCGACCGCGCGGCCGGTCGTGTCGAGGCTCGGCGCGGCGGCGAACCGCGCGCCCACGTGCGAAAGCGCAACCCCGCCCAGAACGGGCAGGACCGCCAGCTGCGCCGCCGCGAGGACCCCGAGCCCCGCGAGCACGGCGCGCAGCGGTGCCAACGCGACGAGCACGAGCGCGACCGGGAGGACCAGCTCGAGCGAGCTCCGATACGCCGAGATCCCCGGAAACACCGGCGTGAGCAGGTCGTAGACGACGAACGTGACGGTGTACGGCAGGTAGAGGAAGTACGCGAGCGCCCAGATCCACCCGTGCACGAGCGCCGTCCGCCGCCCGGCGGCCGCGGCCACGAAGGCGGTCAGGCCGCCGGGCGACACGACCCGCCCCGAGTAGACGAGCCAGATGCCGAGCGGGACGGCGAAGACGCCGAGCGCGAGCAGGACGACGAGCGCCGCCGAGTCGGCGGCGTCCCCGGCGGTCCCCGGAAGAAAGGTCGGCAGTGCGAGCGGGCCGCCGATCGACGCGATGGCGAAGCCGGTGAAAAGGAGCGGAGAGACCGGTTTCGACATCGCTGCGTCTACCTGACGCCTCGGTCGCCGGATTCGGCAAACCGCCGCGCGGGTCCGAGCGTATCCGTTGCAGAATTGGGCTTCGAGGAAAGGAGTGGAATTGGGACGTCGGCTGATCCGCTGGGGGCTGCCGCTGGTACTGCTCGCCGTTGCCGGAGTGGGTGCCGCGATGGCGGCGACCGCTCACACGCACACGAGTGCGGCAACCGTCAAGGCGCTGAAGAGCGGCAAGTTCGGGACGATCCTCGTCGGCTCGAACGGCCGGACGCTCTACCGGTACACGCTCGACCGCAAAGGGGTCAACCGTTGCAGCAGCAACGCGACCTGCAGCAAGTATTGGCCGGCGCTGCTCGTGAAGCCGACCGTCAAGCCGACGGTCGCCGCCGGCGCGAACGCCGGCCTCGTCGGAACGATCAAGGCGACGCACGGGATGCGTCAGGTCACGTACGCGGGCTTCCCGCTCTACTTCTTCGCGGGCGACAAGGCGGCAGGCCAGACGGCAGGCCAGGGGTTCCAGTCGGAGTGGTACGTCGTCAACACGGCGGGCGCGTTGGTCAAGCACGCCGTCGCGACGCCGGCTCCGGCGCCGACGACGACCGGCTCGACGTCCGGCGGCGGCGACGCCTGGGGGTAATCGCATTGCTCGCGGTTCCGGCGGCCGTGCTCCCCGCGGCCGCCGGGGCCGCAACCCCCACCCGGAAGGTCTCCGTCGACCTGCGCGAGTACGCGATCGTCATGCCGGCTCGGCTGCGTCCGGGACGCACGACGTTCGTCCTCCACAACAAGGGCCGTTTCCCGCACAACTTCACCGAGCTCTTCGGGCCCGTCCGCTTCCGAAGCGGTGACGTCCCGCCTGGGCGCACCGTCCGGCTCACCGTCTCGCTCGTTCCCGGCGCCTACCTCGTAGGGTGCACGGTGCTCCACGGCGGGCACCTCGCCCAGGGCATGTTCGCGCTCTTCACGATCGGCACTCGTCGTCACGGCAGCGCCGTGTGGCACTACCCGTAGCGGCTCAGCCGTCCTCGTAGCGCAGGAGGTCGTCGACGGGCTCCCGTCGGCGGATCACGCGCGCCGCGCCGTCGCGCACGAGCACGACCGCCGGCCGCGGCACGCCGTTGTACGTCGACCCCATCGCGAGCGTGTACGCGCCCGTCGCCGGCACGGCGAGGAGGTCGCCGCGGCCCGGCCGTGGCAGCTCCGCGGCCTGGATCAGCACGTCGCCCGACTCGCAGTGCTTGCCCGCGATGCGGTAGACCCCGTCCGCGAGCTCGTCCGCGCGATTCGCGAGCAGCGCTTCGTAGCGTGCGCCGTACAGCTGGGGCCGTGGATTGTCCGACATGCCGCCGTCGACGGCGACGTACGTGATGCCGCCGCTCTCCTTGACGACGCCGACGCGGTAGAGCGTGACGCCCGCGCGGCCGACGAGTGAGCGTCCAGGCTCGAGGACCACCTGCACGTCGCGCGGCAGAGCCGCGACGAGCGGCGGGACGAACTCTTCGATCTCCGGCACCGCTTCTTCGTGCGTGTAGCGGATTCCGAGCCCGCCGCCGATGTCGAGCACGCGTGGCTGCCAGTCCAGCTCGGACGAAGCGCGCTCGCAGAACTCGAGCAGCCGCTCGACCGCGAGCAGGCTCTCGTCCACGCGCGCGAGCTGCGAGCCGACGTGGAAGTGCACGCCGGCGACGTCGAGGCCGAGCGAGAGCGCGTCGGCGATCACCGATAGCGCGCGCTCGGGCGGCAGCCCGAACTTCGACTCGTCGTGCGCGGTCCGGATTGCCTGGTGCGTCAGCGCCTCGACGCCCGGCGTCAATCGCACGAGCACGCGCCGAACACCCGCCGCGACCGCGCGCTCCGGCTCGTCCGGCGCGTCGAGGACGACGGTCACGCCGGCGACGGCGGCCGCCGCCAGCTCGTCGTCGGACTTGTTGTTGCCGTGGAAGAGGATCCGGTCGGCCGGGATGCCCGCCGCCCCCGCGAACGCGAGCTCGCCGAGCGTGGAGACGTCGGCCCCCACGCCTTCCTCGGCCAGGACGCGGAGGATGGCGACGTTCGCGAACGCCTTCGTCCCGTAGACGACGAGCGCCCCCGGGGCGGCCGCCGCATAGGCCCTCGCCTGTGCCCGGATCGTCTCCTCGCAGTAGACGACGAGCGGGGTGCCGTGCTCCGCCGCGAGCGCCTCGGTCGAACATCCGCCGATCCAGAGGCCGCCGGCGTTGACCTGCGCGGAATGGGGAAAGACCCTGAGCACGTGCGCAGTGTGCAGCAGCGGCTGCTCCTCGGCCTCGCGGTCCTGCTGCTCACGGGCTGGGGAGGATTCCCACGGCCGGTGCGATTCGACCAGGCGCCGCCGCCGCTGAAACTGCCGCAGCCCCTACCGGACCGCGTGCTCCACGTTCCGATCCTGCTCTACCACCGAGTCTCCGCCGAGGTCGCCGGCTTGCCGGGCCTCACGGTCTCGCCGACCGATTTCGAGGCCGAGATGGCATGGCTCCACGGTGCGGGCTTCCACGCGATCACGCAGCTACAGCTCTTCGATGCGCTCGAGCACGGAGCCGTATTGCCGACGCGGCCCGTGATGATCACCTTCGACGACGGGTATCGCGACGTTCTCTGGAACGCGGCGCCCGTGCTGCACCGACTCCACATGCCCGCGACGGTGTATGTGATCACGGCCCGCATCGACGACGGCGACCCGAGCTTCCTCAGCTGGCCGGAGCTCGCCCACCTTCGCGCGCTCGGCTTCGACATCGGCTCCCACACCGTGCATCACACGGACCTCACCGCCGTCCCGTCCCTCACCGCCTACACGGAGCTCTGGAGGTCGCGGCGCGAGCTGGAGCGCCGTCTGGGCGGGCGGGTCCAATGGCTCGCCTACCCGCTCGGCCACGCAGACGAGCGGGTGGCCAAGCTCGCCGCCGCGGCCGGATACGTGCTCGCTATGACCGAGAACGACGGAGTCGCGCAGAGGGCCCGGGAACCGCTGCTCCTCGACCGCGAGCGAGTCCTGCCGACGACGGGTGTTGCCGGGGTCCAGGCCTTGGTAGAATCGGCGGCCGGATGAAGGAGCTGCTCAGGAGCTAGCAGGAAGCCTGCCGCAACGGCTTCCATCGGCCTCCCCTCGGGAGGCTTTTTCGTTCTCATGGCCGATTACGACGCACACCGAGTCGAAGCGAAGTGGCAGCGCGTCTGGGACGACGCGGGGGCCGCGCGTGTCGGCGAGCCCGACACGACGAAGGAGAAGAGCTACGTCGTCGCGATGTGGCCGTACCCCTCCGGGACGCTGCACATGGGCCATGTGCTCGTCTACACCGTCGGCGACGTCCTGACGCGGTTCCGGCGCCGTCAGGGAATGGAGGTGCTGCACCCGATCGGCTTCGACTCGTTCGGGCTGCCGGCCGAGAACGCGGCGATCCGCGAAGGCGGGCATCCGCGCGACATCGTCGAGCGCAACATCGTCACGATCACGCAGTCGATGCGCCGCATGGGCTGGGCGTTCGACTGGTCGCGGCTCATCTCCGCGCACGAGCCGACGTACTACGTCTGGGACCAGTTCCTGTTCCTGAAGCTCTACGAGGCCGACCTCATCTACCGGAAGGCCTCGCCGGTGAAGTGGTGCCCGCAGGATCAGGTCGTGCTCGCGAACGAGCAGGTGCACGACGGCCGATGCGAGTACTGCGGCACCGAGGTGATCGCGAAGAACCTCGAGCAGTGGTTCTTCCGCCAGACCGCGTTTGCGCAGGAGCTGATCGACGGTCTCGACGAGCTGCACTGGGCGGAGAAGATCAAGACGATGCAGCGCAACTGGATCGGCCGCTCGGAGGGGGCGGAGATCCAGTTCCGCATCGACGAGCTCGACCGCGACGTCGCCGTGTTCACGACGCGGCCGGACACGCTGTACGGCGCGACGTTCTTCGTGCTCGCGCCGGAGCACCCGCTCGTCGACGAGCTCGCGGAGCGCTCGCCGAACGCGGAGCAGCTGCGCGACTACGTGCGCCGCACCGCCGCGAAGCGCGGCGAGGAGCGCGCGGCGGCGGAGGAGAAGACCGGCGTCTTCACCGGCTTCTTCGCGACGAACCCCGTCAACGAGGCGCGCATCCCGATCTGGGTCGCCGACTACGTCCTCATGGACTACGGCACCGGTGCGATCATGGCCGTCCCCGCGCACGACGAGCGCGACCGCGAGTTCGCGGAGACGTTCGACCTGCCGATCGTTCCCGTGATCGACGAGGCCGGGACGCTGATCGACTCGGCGCAGTTCAGCGGCATGCCCGCGGAGGACGGAAAGCGTGCGATCGTCGACTGGCTCGGCGAACGCGATCGCGGCAGGCCGACGATCTCGTACCGCCTGCGGGACTGGGGCTTCTCGCGCCAGCGCTACTGGGGCTCGCCGATCCCGATCGTCTACTGCGACGCGTGCGGAGTCGTGCCGGTGCCGTACGAGGACCTGCCCGTGCTGCTGCCGCTCGATCTCGAGGACTTCCGCCCGCGCGGCGTCGCGCCGCTCGCCTCAGACGAGGACTTCATGAACGTCCCGTGTCCCTCGTGCGGCGCGCCTGCGCGGCGCGAGGCGGAGACGATGGATACGTTCGTCGACTCGTCGTGGTACTTCCTGCGCTACGCCGACCCGCACAACGCGGACGCGCCGTGGCGCCGGGAGCTGGCCGACTACTGGAACCCGGTCGACCAGTACATCGGCGGCGTCGACCACACGACGATGCACATGATCTACGCGCGTGCGTTCATCAAGGCGCTGAACGATCTCGGGATGGTCGGCTTCCGCGAGCCCTTCGACCACTTCTTCACGAACGGCTGGGTCAACCTCGGCGGCACGAAGATGTCGAAGTCGAAGGGCAACGTCATCGGGCCCGAGCAGATGCTCGACGCGTACGGCGCCGACGTGACGCGGCTGAACATCCTCCATCTCGGCCCCGCGAACGAGGACATGGAGTGGACCGACGAAGGCGCCGAGGGAATGGTCCGGTTCACGCGCCGCCTCTGGCGGATCGTCGGCGAGGTCGCAGCGTCGTCCTCGCACGACGCTCCGCCGGAGAACGACCTGTCGCGGAAAGCGCACCGCACGATCGCGAAGGTGACGGACGATCTCGGCCGCCGCCAGTCGTTCCACACCGCAATCTCCGCGGTGATCGAGCTGCTGAACGAGCTGTCACGTGCGGGTGCTGCGGATCTCGCGGCGCGCTTCGCCGCCGAGACCGCGGTGTCGTTGATCCAGCCGTACGCGCCGCATCTCGCGGAGGAGCTGTGGGGCGTCCTCGGCCACGAGCGCTTGTGGGAGTCCGCGTGGCCCGTCGCCGACGCAGCGCAGCTCGAGGTCGACACGTACGAGCTCGTCGTACAGGTGAACGGCAAGGTGCGCGACCGCTTCGAGGTCGATGCGTCGACGCCCGAGGAGGAGCTCGTCGCGCGCGCGTCCGCGTCGCCGAAGGTGCAGGCGCACATCGACGGCGCTCAGGTCCGCAAGACGATCGTCGTCCCGCGCAAGCTCGTGAACTTCGTCGTCGGTTAGTTCTGACGAAACCGTCACGGTTTCGTGACGGTTTGCGGGCCACGCTTCCCGCGTGGACCTGCTCGCCGCGCTGACGCCTGCCCAGCGCCGCCTCCTCGCGGCGGCGCTCGTGCTCGTCGGCGTGCTCGTGCTGGCCGCACCGCGGCTCGTGCACCGCGGTGGCTCACGCGCGCTCGCCCCTCCGTTGCGCGTGGCCAGGACCGTGCGCACCGCGCCGCGACTCGTCGTGGACGTCGCCGGCGCGGTGCGCCGACCCGGGCTCTACCGGCTCGCGAGCGGAGCCCGAGTCGACGACGCGGTCGCTGCAGCCGGCGGCGGGACAGCGCACGCGGATCTCACCGCCGTCAACCTCGCCGCGCCGCTCTCGGACGGGGAGCAGGTCCTCGTGCCGGCGCGGGGCGCGGCAGGCGCCGCCGGCGCGTCCGTTGGGACGACGATCGTCGACCTCAACAGCGCCACCGCCGAGCAGCTCGACACGCTGCCGGGGATCGGGCCGTCGACGGCCGCGAAGATCGTCGCGTACCGGCAGCAGCACGGCGCATTCCATTCACTCGCGGAGCTCGACGCGATCTCGGGCATCGGCCCGGCCAAGCTCGCGGAGTTGAAGGGGCTCGTGTCGCCGCCGTGACGCGGACCGCGTATCTCCTGCCTGCTGCACTGTGCCTCGGCTGCGCGATGTCGCTCGCGCTCCGGGTTGCGCTCCTGCCCGCGCTCGCCCTCGTCTGCGCGGGCGCTGTCGCTCGTCCGCACCTCGCGCTCGCGGTGGTGCTCGTCGCCGGCGGCTGGTGGTGGGGGAGCGAGCGCATCCGCACGCTCGACCGCAGCGTCCTCGCTGCGCAGGTCGGCACCGCCGAGCGGACGATCGTCGAGACGCAGGAGCCGGTGCACGTGACGCGGTTCGCGGTTCGCGTGCGGGTGCTCGTCCGCCGGTGGGGAGACATCCGCCTCCACGAGGTCGCACTCCTCGAGTTGCCGTTGGGACGCGCTCCCCCGCAGGGCTCGCGCCTCCAGGTGCTCGGCACGCTGCGCGATCCGAGCGCCGTCGAGCGCACCCGCCTGCGCCGGCACGGCGTGCACGTCGTGCTGCGGGCGAGCGCGTTCCGCGTCGTCGGCGCGCGCCACAGCCTCGCCGACCGCCTGCACGCGTGGCTCGTCCGCGCATCCGTCCCCGGCCTGGCGGGAGAACGCCGGGCGGTCCTCGAGGGCGTGGTGCTCGGCGAGACACACGGTCTCTCGCAAGGGCTCCAGCAGCGCTTCCGGGCGAGCGGCCTCTACCACCTGCTCGCGGTCAGCGGCGGCAACGTGCTGGTCGTCGGCGGCGGCACGGTCGTGGTCGTGCTCGCGCTCGGCCTGTCGCGCCTCGTGGCCGAATCGCTCGCCCTCCTGACGATCGGCGGGTACGTGCTCGCCGTCGGCCCGCAACCTTCGGTGCTCCGCGCGGGGCTGTCAGGCGCGCTCGGCTGCCTCGCGTGGCTGACCGGCCGCGAGCGCGACCGCTGGCACGCGCTCCTGCTCGGCGCGGCGGCGTTGCTGCTCTGGAATCCCTGGACGCTGCTCGATCCCGGCTTCCAGCTCTCCTTCGCGGCGGTCGGAGCGATCTTCGTCGCCGCGCCGCGCGTCCGGCGCCGGCTCGACGGCTACCCGTTGCCGCGACACGCGCGCGAGCCGATCGCGCTTTCGGCCGTGTGCGGCGCCGCGACGGCGCCGATCTCGTGGCTGCACTTCCACCAGATCCCGCTGCTGACCATTCCGGCGAACGTCGCGGCCGCTCCGGCCGTCGCGCCGATGCTCGCGCTGGCGCTGCTCGCGGCGCTGCTGCCGCCGCTCGGGCCGACGCTCGCCCATGCGAACGGGCTGCTTGCGGCCTACCTGGCCGGCTGCGCGCGCTTCTTCGGCGGATTGCCCGGAGCGCAGGTCACGAGCGGAGCGGGAGCGGCAGCACTCGCAGCGGGCGCGCTCCTCCTCGCTGCTTATGCTTGCCGTCGTGGCGAGCGAGCTGAAGGCGGTCTACCTGCTCACGGGAAGCGACCGGCCGAAGATCGCGCGCGCGGTACGCCGGCTGCGTGACCGCTTCGGCGACGACGCCACCGATCATCTGAGCGCGACGACGGCCGGCGCGGCCGACGTGATCGCGTCGTGCAACGCGCTCGGGTTGTTCGGCGGCGGCGAGGGACGCCTCGTGATCGTCGACGACGTCGAGAAGTGGAAGGCGGCCGACGTGAAGGAGCTGATCGTGTACCTCGGCTCGCCGTCGCCCGAGACCGTGCTTGCGCTCGTGGCGAACGAGCTGAAGTCGGACTCGGCGCTGACCAAGGCGGTCGCGAAGGCGGGTCAGGTGCTCGCGTACGAGGTGCCGAAGAAGAAGCTGCCCGAGTGGGTGGCGGAGCAGTTCGCGCGCTTCGGCGCGAAGGCCGATCCAGACGCATGCCGCGCCCTCGTCGAGATCGTCGGTGACGACCTCGACGAGCTGACGAGCGAGGTCGACAAGCTCGCCACATGGTCACAGCTCGACACGACGATCACGCTGCGCGACGTGCAGCAGCTCGCGGCCGGCCGTGCCGAGACCGCGATCTTTGCGGTCACCGACGCGTGGGGACGGCGCGACGTGGCGGCGACGCTCCGCTCGGCCGAGGAGCTCATGGAGCGTTCGCACCGGGCACGCTCGGGCGAGCTGATGCGCATCGTCGGCTCGATGGTCGGTCACGTCGGCCGTGTGCGCCGCTGCCAGAAGCTCGCCGAGGAAGGCGTGCGCCCGCGGGACGCCGCGAGCAGCCTGAAGATGCACCCGTTCGTCGCCGAGAAGGCGTTCCAGCAGGCCGCGAACTATTCGGCAGAAGAGTTGGCCGACGCGATCGTCCGGCTCGCAGAGCTCGACGCCGCAGCGAAGGGCGGCTCGAAGCTGCCGGCGGATCTCGAGCTCCAGCGGACGCTCGTCGAGATCACGCGCAGCGAGTAGACGCCATCAGGCGTCGCGGTCGCCCGCAAGCAGGCGCGCGGCCTGGGCCTTGCGGCGGGCGGCGGTGTTGCGGTGCAGTGCGCCGCGGGATGCGGCCTTGTCGAGCCAGCGGACGAGCGCGCGGTGCCGCTCACCGACGGCGGTCGTGTCGCCCGCCTCGGCCGCCTCGCGAAGGCTGCGCATCATCGTCTTCGCGGTCGAGCGCCAACGCAGGTTCTCGACCCGCTCCTCCGCGGCAGTGCGGACGCGCTTCTTCTGTTGCTTGATGTTCGGCATTTTCGTGGAAACGCCCGCGTTTGCGGGCCGCAGGATGGTAGCAGGCGGCAGGAGACGTGCGACGATTCGTGAACTTCCGCACGTATGGACGAGAAGCGCAAGGGGAAGGATCGCCGCGACGGCGGCGACCGCCGCAGCGGCGGCGAGCGCCGCGTCCGCGAGGACGGCGCACCGGGAGAGGGCGAGCGCCGGAGCGGCGGGCAGCGTCGGTCCGGCCCGGATCGACGCTCGGGCACGGACCGCCGCTCTCAGTAGGCTCCCGCCCGTGGACGCCGACCGCGAGCGAGAGCTGCGCAGGCTCGAGCGGGACGAGCGGCGCCGCGCGCAAGGGAAGTCGACGTACTTCGACGGCTGGGCCGTCCTCCAGGACCCGTCCGAGATGCCGACGATGGTGATCCGGCGGGACGAGCTCGAGGCGCAGCAGCTCTCGACGCAGGAGACGCTCGTCATCCCGCCGGCACAGGCGGAGCAGGGCGACGACCAGGGGAGAGGGCGGCGGCTCGCCGTGTCGACGGCGATCTTCGGGCTCGCGACCGCGCTCTCACGCGTCCTCGGTCTCGTGCGCGAGGTCGTCGCGGCGACGTACTTCGGGGCGCACGGGAAGATCAACGCGTTCACGGTCGCCTTCCAGGTCCCGAACCTCGTGCGCGCGCTCGTCGCCGACGCCGCGCTGTCGTCCGCGTTCGTCCCTGTCTTCAGCGAGCTGCTCGAGAAGGGGGAGCGCAAACGCGCGTGGCGTGTCGCGTCGACGCTCTTCTGGCTGATGCTGCTCGGGCTGACCGCACTGGCGGCGATCTTCATCCTCGTCGCGCCGTGGGTGATCGGCATCTTCGGCAACCCGGGTCACGACCGGGCGCTCGCGGTCGGACTGTCGCGTGTGCTGTTCCCGATCGTGACGCTGCTCGGCGTCTCGGGGATCGTCGTCGGGATCCTCAACAGCTACGACCACTTCACCGTGCCCGCGTTGTCGCCGGTGTTCTGGAACCTCGCGATCATCGTCGGCCTCGTCATCGGCGTGCCGCAGGCGCACTCGATGAACACGAAGCTGTACGTCTACGCCGCGTCGATTCTCGCGGCGACGTTCATCCAGGTGTTCCTGCCGATGCCGTGGCTTCGCGGACGCGACGGCCGGCTGCAGCTCGTGCTCGACTGGCGCGACCCTGCCGTCGGGCGCGTGTTCAAGCTCATGGTCCCGGTGACGCTCGGGCTCGGCCTGATCAACGTCAACGCCGTCATCGACACGTTCTTCGCGTCGCGGCTGATCAACGCCGATCTCGCGCCGACCGCGATCCAGAAGGCGTTCCTCGTCTACATGCTCCCGCAGGGGATGTTCTCCGTCGCGATCGCGACCGTGCTCTTCCCGACGCTCTCGCGGTTCGCCGCGCGCGCGGACATGGACGGCTTTCGCCGGACGGTGAGCAGCGGGTTGCGGCAGATCGCGTTCCTGCTCGTGCCGACGGCGATCGTCAGCGCCGTGCTCGCGGAGCCGATCATCCGCATCCTCTTCCAGCACGGGCACTGGCGGCCCGAGGACACGCCGGTGGTCGCGGACGCCCTTGCGGCGTTCAGCGCGGGCCTTCTCTTCAACGGCGCGATGCTGATGCTGAATCGCGCGTTCTTCAGCCTGCAGTCCAACTGGGTGCCGACTTCGATCGCGCTCGGCAACCTCTTCCTCAACGCGCTGCTCGACTTCGCGTTCTACCGGCTCGGCGTCTGGGGCATCCCGCTCGCCACCGCCGTCTGCAACATCGCCGGCGCCTGGGCGCTCCTCGTGCTGCTCCGGCGCCGGCTCGGAAGGATCGACGGAGGCGCGCTCGCCTCGACCTCCATCCGCGTGCTGATCGGCGGCGCCGTCGCGGGCGGCGTCGGGCGCATCCTCTGGCGTGCGATCGACAGCGGCATCGGCCACTCGCTGCCGGCACAGGTCGTGTCGCTCGGCGTCGCGCTCGGCGCGGCGACGCTCGCATATCTCATCTCCTGTCGCCTGCTGCAGGTCGAGGAGCTGCGCGCCATCTCGGCGCTCCGCGGCAAGCTGCGGGGATGAGAGTCGGTTTCATCGGCCTCGGCGCGATGGGCAGCGGCATCGTGCGCCGCCTCCTCGCCGCCGGGCACGAAGTGACGGGCTGGAACCGGACGCCGGCAAAGGCTGCATCGCTCGTGGAAGAGGGCATGCAGCTCGCGGCGACGCCTCGCGATGCCGCTGCAGGCGGCGAGGTCGTGTTGACGATGCTCACCGACGTGCGCGCGCTCGAAGCGGTCGCCGACGAGGTCGCCGCAGGCCTGCGCGCAGATGCGGTCTGGGCCGACATGTCGACGATCGCGCCCGACGAGAGTCGAGCGCTCGCGGCGCGCGTGCCGGCATTCCTCGACGCGCCCGTCAGCGGCTCGCTGACGACGCTCGCCCAGGGTCAGCTTTCGATCATGGTCGGCGGCGAACGCCGGCACTTCGAGCGTGTCGAGCCGCTCCTCCTCGATATCGGCGCGAAGGTCACGTATCTCGGTGCGCAGGGCAACGCGCTCGTGATGAAGATGGCGATCAACCTCTCGCTCGTCGTGCAGGGGATGTCGTTCTGCGAATCGGTCGCGATGGCGGAGAACGCGGGCATCACACGCGAAGCGGCCGTCGATGCCGTGCTGAAGAGCGTGATCGCGTCACCGATGCTGCACTACCGCGCGCCCATGATCCTCGATGGGGGCATGCCGGAAACGCCTTTCGCAAACGCGGCCCTGCAGCAAAAGGACCAGCAGCTCGGGTTGCGCCTCGGTCGCGAGCTCGGCACCCCGCTCCCGTTCGCGTCGCTCGCGAACGAGATGCTGACGCTCGTCCGGGCCGCCGGGCTCGGCGAGCAGGAGTGGATCGCGGTGTACGACGTGCTCAGACGAATGGGGGGAGGGACGTGAGGCCGTACCGGACGACGATCGACGCGGTGCCGCTCGAGCAAGGGCTGCGCGAGGACGAAGGCTGGGTCGACATGCAGGTGCAGTTCTTGATCGACGCGCGCGACGCCGGGTCGAACGAGCTCGTCGTCGGCCGCACGGTCCTGCCTCCGGGCGCTCGGCACGAGAAGCACGCGCACCCGAACTGCGACGAGTTCCTCGTCGTCATGTCGGGCCGCGGCGAGATCTACACCGACACCGGCCGCGAGGCGTCCCAGGCAGGCGACGTCGTCTTCACGCCGCGCGGCCATTGGCACGGCTTCGACAACACCGGCGACGAGGACGTCCTGCTGATCTGGGGCTGGAGCGGTGCGGGCTCGCTCGAGGCGGCGGGTTATCTGCTGCCCGACGAGACGTGATCGGCTGGAAGGTCGGTTTCGGCTCGCCCGACGCGCTCGAGCGGCTCGGTCTCGAGCGGCCGCTCGTCGCCCCGCTGCCTGAGGACGGCCTCCTCGCGGACGGCTCGACGGTCGACGTCTCGGGGTGGACGTCGCCGGTGCTCGAGCCCGAGGTGGCGGTCTACGTCGGTCGCGGGCTCGGGGTCGCCATCGAGCTCGCCGACGTCGACGTTCCGCCGGACGACGTCGAGCGCATCCTCGCAGGCGGCATATACCACCGGCATGTCGTGCTCGGTCCGCCACGCGCGCACGATCTCGAGAGCGTGACGGCACGGGTGCTGCGCGACGGCGAGGAGGTCGCGACGACCGTGGACCTGACGGCGCTCACGGGCTCGCTCGAGTTCGTGCGCGAGACCGTTGAGCTGCACGCGGGACGCGAGCTGCACGAGGGCGAGCTCGTGATCGCGGGCTCGGTCCTTCCGCCGCAGCCGCTCGCGCCCGGCGAGCATTGGCGCGTCGAGCTCTTGCCCCTCGGTGCGCTCGAGGTCAGGCTGGCGCGGTGAGCACGTGGCATTACGGCCTCATGGCCGACTGGTGGGCCGCCTTCAACCTCGACGGGCCCGAGGTCGAGGTGTATCGCCCATACCTGCGCGAGCCCGTGCTCGACGCGGGTTGCGGTAACGGACGGCTGCTCGTCCCCTGGCACCGCGAGGGCGTCGACATCGACGGCTGCGACGTGTCGGCCGACATGATCGCGCGCTGCCGCGACGCCGCGCCCGACGCGACGCTCTGGGTCTCGCCGCTGCACGAGCTCGATCCACCGCGGAAGTACCGCACCGTCGTCTGCTCGGGCGTGTTCGGTCTCGGCAGCACGCGGGCGCAGGACGAGCAGGCGATCGCCCGCCTCCACGACGCGCTCGAGCCGGGCGGAACGCTCGTCCTCGACAACGAGGAACGTGAGTGGGCGTGGAAGACGCGCGACTGGGGGAGCGAGCCGGAGACGCGGACGACGCCGGCCGGGCTCGAGATCTCGCTCTGGAGCCGGGTCGACTCGGTGGACGACGACGACCACTGCGTGCACATGTCGATCCGCGCGGAGGCGTCGGACGGCCGGCGCGAGGAGCACCGCCTGACGATGCGCTGGTGGTACCGCGAGGAGCTCGTGCCGCTGCTCGAGCGGAGCGGCTTCGACCGGGTGGAAGTGCTGCCGGGGGTGGAAGAGAGGATCGTCGTGTACGTAGCCTCCCGGGATGGAGATCTTCAACCTCTTCCACGGTGAGGCCGACGACGGCCCGAGCGGCGACGAGCCGCCGGGCTACGAGCTGACCCGCGCCGCGCGTGTCGGCAAGGCGATCGGCGCGACGCGCCTCGGGATGAGCATCTACGAGCTGCCGACGGGCCAGGCGATCTGTCCGTACCACTTCGAGTGGACCGACGAGGAGTGGCTCATCGTCGTCGCCGGCACCCCGACGCTGCGCACGCCGGAGGGCGAGCGCGTCCTCGAGCCGGGCGACACCGTGTGCTTCCCGGAAGGCCCGGACGGCGCCCACCACGTCCGCAACGACGCGGACGGCGTCGCGCGTGTCGCGCTCCTGTCGACGAAGAACCCCGTCGGCATCGCCGAGTATCCGGACAGCGACAAGGTCGGCGTCTGGGCCGGCGACACGCACTACATGCTGCGCCGCTCCGACCACCTCGAGTACTGGGACCGCGAACGCTGATCGAGTTCCGGCCGCTCGCGCCTGGAGACATGCCGCAGCTGCACGACTGGCTCCAGCGCGAGCACGTGCACCGCTGGTGGTCCGACACGGAGACGTTCGAGCAGACCGTCGCCTACTACCGGCCTGCCCTCGGCGGCGAGGAGCCGACCGACCACTACGTGATCGTCGTCGACGGGCGGGACGCCGGAATGATCGAGACCTATCTCGTCTCCGACTATCCCGAGTGGGAAGCCGTGGTGCAGGTCGGCGCAGGCGTCGCGGGAGTCGACCTGCTCATCGGCGAGGCCGACCTGACCGGCCGGGGTCTCGGCCCTGAGATCCTGCGGACGTTCGTCCGCGACGTCGTCACCGCCCCCGCGTGCGTCGCCTCCGTCGACGAGGAGAACCGGCGGTCGTGGCGCGCTTTCGAGAAGGCGGGCTTTCGGCACGCGGGCGACATCGAGGAGGAAGGCCGCCCGCACAGGCTCATGCGCTGGGACCGGCAGATCTAGGCCGTACCCTGTCTTGCTCGTGGACCAGAGCAAGATCCGCAACTTCTCGATCATCGCGCACATCGACCACGGCAAGTCGACGCTCGCGGATCGCATCCTCGAAGTGACCGAGGCCGTCTCGGCGCGCGACATGCGCAACCAGCTCCTCGACTCGATGGAGCTCGAGCGCGAGCGCGGGATCACGATCAAGGCGCAGGCGGTCCGCGTCTCGTGGAAGGGCCATGAGCTGAACCTCATCGACACGCCCGGTCACGTCGACTTCACGTACGAGGTATCGCGCTCGCTCCAGGCGTGCGAGGGCGCGCTCCTCGTCGTCGACGCGGCCCAGGGCATCGAGGCGCAGACACTCGCGAACGCGTATCTCGCGATCGAGAACGGCCTCGAGATCGTTCCGGTCGTCAACAAGATCGACCTGCCTTCCGCCGACCCGGTCGGCGCGTCGATCGAAGTGGCGGAGCTCCTCGGCGACGATCCGGCGCACGTCGTCCGGATCTCGGCGAAAACGGGCCAGAACGTTGCCGACGTGCTCGACGCGATCGTCGAGCGCGTCCACGCGCCCGCCGGCGACCCCGCCGCGCCGCCGCGCGCGCTCGTCTTCGACTCGTCGTACGACCAGTACCGCGGCGTCGTCGCCTTCATCCGCGTCGTCGACGGGACGTTCTCGCGCCGCGACGCGCTTGCGACGATGGCGACGGATACCCGCTTCGAGGCGGAGGAGCTCGGCTTCTTCTCACCGACGATGACTCCGGTCGAGACGCTGTCGGTCGGGGAGGTCGGGTACGTGATCACCGGGCTGAAGGACGTCTCGGTGCTGCGAGTCGGCGACACCCTGACGACGGTGAAGCGCCGCGCGACGGAGGCGCTGCCCGGCTACAAGGACGTGAAGCCGATGGTGTTCGCCGGGCTCTTCCCGACGGACTCCGACGACTATCCCGAGCTCCGCGACGCGCTCGAGCGCCTGAAGCTGAACGATGCCGCGCTCTTCTACGAGCCCGAGACGTCGAAGGCGCTCGGCTTCGGCTTCCGCTCGGGCTTCCTCGGCCTGCTGCACATGGAGATCGTGCGCGAGCGGCTCGAGCGCGAGTTCGATCTCGACCTGCTCGTGACCGCGCCGAACGTCGCGTATCGCGTCAAGGAGAAGAACGGCGACTGGCAAGAGGTGCACAACCCCGCCGAGTTCCCGAACGAGGTCGAGGAGGTCGAGGAGCCCTACGTCAAGGCGTCGATCATCGTCCCGAAGGAATACGTCGGCGCGGTGATGGAGCTGAACAACGAGCGCCGCGGCACGTTCGACCACATGGAGTACCTCTCGCCGGAACGCGTCCACCTGACGTATGCGCTGCCGCTCGGAGAGATCGTTCTCGACTATTACGACCAGCTCAAGTCGCGTACGCGCGGCTACGCGTCGTTCGACTACGACCTCGCGGGGTTCAAGCCGGGCAAGCTCGTGCGAGTCGACGTGCTCGTCGGCGGCGACACGGTCGACGCGCTCTCGCTGATCATCCATCGCGACTTCGCGTACGAGCGCGGAAAGCTGCTCGTCGAGAAGTTGCGCGAGGAGATCCCGCGCCAGATGTTCGACGTGCCGATCCAGGCGGCCATCGGATCACGCGTGATCGCGCGAGAGACGGTGAAGGCGCGGCGCAAGGACGTGCTCGCGAAGTGCTACGGCGGCGACATCTCGCGCAAGCGGAAGCTCCTCGAGAAGCAGAAGAAAGGCAAGAAGCGCATGAAGCAGGTCGGCATGGTCGAGGTGCCGCAGGAGGCGTTCCTCGCCGTGCTCAACATCGGCCAGGGGCAGAAGAGCTGATGGCGCTCGAGATGCGCACGTCCTGCGAACGCTGCAACGCGCCGCTGATGCACGACGGCGACGCGGTCATCTGCTCGTTCGAGTGCACCTTCTGCCGCGCGTGCGGTGAGGTCATGGACTACGTCTGCCCGAACTGCAGCGGAGAGCTCGTCTCGCGACCGAAGAGGCTCGACGCGTGAGGCATCTCTACGTCCATCTGCCGTTCTGCGCCCACCGCTGCGGTTACTGCGACTTCGTCACCCACGTCGGACGTGAGGAGCAGCATGCAGCGTACGTCGACGCGCTGTTGCGCGAGCTGCGCGAAGAGCACGACGGCTCGCCGGTCGACACGATCTTCCTCGGCGGTGGCACGCCGACCTTCACTGCGCTGCCGGAGCTGCTCCGCTTGCTGCGCGAGCTGCCGCCCGCGCGCGAGCTGACGGTCGAAGCGAACCCCGAGACGGTGACGCCGGACCTCGCGCGGGCGCTGCGCGGCGCCGGCGTTACGCGCGTCTCGCTCGGCGCTCAGAGCTTCCAGCCCCACCTGCTGGAGATGCTCGAGCGCAACGCGACTCCCGACACGGTGCGCGCGGGCTTCGCGCACCTGCGTGACGCCGGCTTCGACAACCTCTCACTCGACCTGATCTACGGGATCCCGGGGCAGACGGCCGACGACCTCGCCGCCGACCTCGAGCAGGCACTCGCACTCGCTCCCGAGCACATCAGCGCGTACGAGCTCGAGGCGAAGCCGGGGACTCGGTTCACGATCGCGCACGGCGACGAGCTCGCACGCCAGGCCGACGCGATGGAGGACTATTTCGAGCGCGTCGTCGAGACGCTGACTGCAGCCGGCTACCGCTGGTACGAGACCGCGAACTTCTGCCGCGGCGACCGCCGCGCCGAGCACAACCTCGGCTACTGGCTCGGCCACGACTATCTCGGGATCGGCGTCGGTGCCGTTTCGACGATCGGGGGCGAGCGGCGCCGCAACACGCCGAAGCTCGCCCGCTACGTCGCCGGCGACTACGGCCGGGAGATCGAGCTCCTCGACGAGGAGACCCGGGCGCGGGAGCGCGTCATGCTCGGGCTGCGGCTCGACGAGCCGCTGCCGCTCGCCGGCCTCCGGCACGCACTCGACCCGGCCGGGCTCGCGCGCGTCGAGCAGCTCGGACTGGCGGAGTCGACGAGGGAGGAGCTTTCCCTGACCAAGCGTGGGCGGTTCCTCGGCGGCGCCGTGACGGCCGAGCTTCTCGCGTAAAATTCGCTGGAAATGAGCGTCAAACTGCAACTGTCGCCGCGGCAGCAGGAGATCCTCCGGCGCGTCGTCGCGGAGTTCGTCCAGACCGGCCGACCCGTCGGCTCGAAGACGCTCGTCGCGGAGGCTGGAAGCGACGGCGGCAGAGCCGCCGCCGCCCGGCCGGGAGACCGGGGCGCCTCCGGCGCCCCCAGGGCCGGCGTCAGCGCGTCCGCCTCGACCGTGCGCGCCGAGCTCGCCGAGCTCGAGTCGCTCGGCCTGCTCACGCACCCGCACACGTCCGCCGGCCGCGTGCCGACGGAAGCCGGCTACCGGTACTACGCCGACGAGCTGCTGCGGCAGCCGAGCTCGCCGCCGGCCGAGTTCCCCCTCGACCTGCACTCTCGCCGCACCGAGGTCGAGTCCGCGCTGCAGGCGACGACCGAGATGCTTTCGCAGGTGACCCGGCTGCTGGCCCTCGTCTCGGCGCCGCCGCTCGAGGCGACGACGGTCGTGCGCGTCGAGGTGCTCCTCCTCGAGCCGGAGCTCGTGATGGTCGTCGTCATCACCTCGGCGGGCGGCGTGACGAAACGGCTCTTCCACTTCGAGGCGCCGGTCGATCTCGGGCTCGCGCAGTGGGCGGGCGAGTACCTCAACGAGACGGTCGGCGGGTTGCAGCTCGGCACGTCGCTGCTCCGCCGCCGCTTCGAGGACAGCGGCCTCTCGCCGCGGGAGCGCGAGTTTCTCGCAGCGTTGCGTCCCGCGTTCACGGAGCTCGTCTCGGCGGAGCAGCGCCTGTTCGTCGGCGGCGCGTCCGACCTGCTGGGCGAGGTGCGCTCGGAGGAGCTCGAGGCGTACCGCAATTTGTTCGAGCTCGTCGAGAAGCGCGCGGCGCTGCTCGACGTGCTGGGCGCGCCGACCGAGCGCGACCGCGCGTACGTGCGCGTCGGCCAGGAGCTCGAGCATCCGGCGCTGCGCGAGATCGCCCTCGTCGGCGCGTGCTATGGATTGGTGCACCGAGCCCTCGGAGCCGTCAGCCTCGTGGGCCCGGTGCGCATGGACTACGACAAAGCGCTGCGCGCGGTTCGCTCGGCGGCGCACGAGCTTTCGCGCTTCTCCGAATCCGTCTTCGAGGATTAGGCAGTCGATGGCGACGACTGAGCGGGACTACTACGAGCTGCTCGGCGTGCAGCGAGACGCGAGCGAAGGGGAGATCAAGCGCGCGTTCCGCCGGCTCGCGCGCGAGCTCCACCCGGACGTCTCGGACGCGCCGGACGCCGAGGAGCGGTTCAAGGAGGTCGTCGAGGCGTACGAGGTGCTATCGAAGGCCGAGACGCGTGAGCTCTACGACCGGTATGGGCATGCCGGCCTGCGCGGCGGCGGCTACACGCCCGGTCATTTCGACTTCGGCAGCCTCTCCGATCTCTTCTCCGCGTTCTTCGGCGACGACCTGCTCGGCGGGCGTACGCGGTCGCGGGGCGCCGACGTGTCGACCGTCGTGGAGATCGAGCTGCAAGAAGCCGCGAGCGACACCACTCGGGAAGTGCCGTTCGAGATCGCAGTCACCTGCACGCGCTGCGGGGGCGACGGCGCCGAGCCCGGCACCGGCGTCAAGCAGTGCGAGACGTGCGCGGGAATGGGACGCGTCCAGCACGTGTCCCGCAGCGTCTTCGGCGAGTTCGTGCGCACCGCGACCTGCCCGACGTGCAAGGGCTCCGGCCGGACGATCGAGACGCCCTGCACCGAGTGCGCCGGTGCGGGCCGCGTCCTGGAGGAGCGGAAGCTGTCGGTGACGATTCCGGCGGGAATCCACGACGGTCAAAGGATCCGGCTGTCCGGCGAGGGCCACGCGGGAGGCCTCGGCGCACGCGCCGGCGACATCTACGTTGAGGTGCGCGTCCGCCGCGACCCCCGCTTCGTCCGCGAAGGCGACGACATCTTCTCCACCGTCGACTTGACGATGACGCAGGCCGCGCTCGGCGCGACCGTGACGATTCCGACGCTGGACGGCGAGCTCGAGCTCGATTTCGAGCCGGGCACGCAGCCTGGTGAGATCGTCGTGCTGCGCGCGCGCGGCATGCCGGTGCTCCAGGGGTACGGCCGCGGCGACCACCGCGTGCTCGTCAACGTGCTCGTGCCGCGGCACCTGAGTGACGAGCAGCGCCGCCTGCTCGAGCAGTTCGACACGCACGTCGACGCGCAGACCTACAAGACAGACGAGGGGTTCTTCGACAAGCTGAAGAGCGCGTTCCGGTGAGCGTAGGCTCGACGGAGCTCACGAAGCGGAGGTGGCGGCTTTGCCGCCGCCGGAGCAGCAAACGCTGAGGAGGTATGTGATCGTCGGCGGGGAGGCCGAGCTTCTCCTCTTGCTGCACATCTTCCCGGAGGGCGTCGAGGAGCTGGACGGCGCGTTCGCCGTCTACGCCGACGAGCCGCCGATCGGCTTCGACGTCGTGGAGGCCGACGACGTGGCGGACGGCTGGGAAGACGGCTGGCGATCCTTTCACCACGGCGTCCAGGTCGGACGCTTCTGGGTCGGGCCACCCTGGGAACTGCCGCAGGCAGTTCCCGGTTCTCGGCCGGGCGTCGGCGGCTCCGCCGCCGGCGCTTCCAGCCCGTGGGAAACCATCGTCATCGATCCGGGGCGGGCCTTCGGGACCGGCGCCCACCCGACCACGCGGCTGACGCTCGAGCTGCTGCAGGAGCTCGCGCCCGGCTCGCTGCTGGACATCGGCTGCGGCTCGGGCGTGCTCTCGATCGCGGCGGCGAAGCTGGGCTTCACGCCGGTGGTCGGCATCGACGTCGACGAGGCTGCCGTCGAGGCAACGCGCGAGAACGCGCGGGCCAACGGTGTCGACGTCCAGGCGCAGCGCGCCGACGCGTTCGTCGACGAGCTCCCCGCCGCGGATGTCGCCCTGGCCAACGTCGCGCTCGACGTCGTCGAGCAAATCGTGCCCCGGCTCTCGTGCGAGACGGTGATCACGTCCGGCTATCTCGCACGCGACCGGCCACAGGTCGAAGGCTGGACGTTCGCCGGACGCCGGGAAGTGGACGGCTGGGCGGCGGACCTGCTTACGCTTCAGCGGTGACGACGTTCAGCGTCCGGTTCCTGGGCTGCAAGGTGTCGCACGTCGACGCACACGAGGTGCGGGAGCGCCTCCTCGCCGACGGTCACGGCGAGGCGGAGGATGCAGAGATCGCGGTCGTGAATACGTGCTGCGTCACGAACGAGGCGGTCGCGAAGTCCCGCAAGGAAGTGGCGCGTGCTGCGCGCACGCACCGGCGCGTCTACGTCACCGGGTGCGGTGCGAACCTCGCCGCCGACGCCTTCGCGGGCCTTCCCGGAAACGTCACCGTCGTCGCCAGGCGCAGCGAGGAGACACCGGATTTCGTCGCCGGCGACGTCGGAGCCATCGGCTGTGTGCAGGCCGACGCGCGCCTCGATCGCGTGCGTGCGTTCGTCAAGGTGCAGGACGGCTGCTCGTTCTCGTGCAACTTCTGCGTCATCCCGCTCGTGCGCGGCGGTTCCCGCTCGCGTGCGGCCGAGGCGGTGCTCGGCGAGATCCGCCGGCGCGTCGCGCAGGGACACCGTGAAATCGTGCTCACCGGCATCAATCTCGGCTGCTACCGGGACCGGGGCGCGGGGTACGACCTCCCGCGTCTCGTCCGGGCAGCGGGTGAGCTCGTCGAGCGCCTGCGGCTCTCGTCGATCGAGATCAACCACGTCGGCGACGAGCTGATCCGCGCGCTGCGCGAGACGCCGACCGTCGCGCGGCATCTGCACGTGCCCCTGCAGTCCGGCGACGACGGCGTGCTACGCGCGATGGGGCGCCGCTACACGGTTGCAACGTATCTGCGGAGGCTCGCGCCGCTGCAGGAGGAGTTCAACCTGACGAGCGACGTCATCGTCGGCTTCCCGGGCGAGAGTGAGCGTGCGTTCCAGAACACGCTCGCGACCGCGCACGACGCCGGCCTGACGAAGATCCACGTCTTCCCGTACTCGCCGCGCCCGGGCACGCGCACCGCCGCGGACGACCCCGTATCGGCGCAGGCGAAGCGCGAGCGCGGCGCCCGGCTGCGCGCCGCGTCGCACGACGCGTGCCTCGCGCGGTGGCGCACCAAGCTCGGCGACGAGGATGTGGTGCTGGTCGATCGGCCGGGACGCGGCTACGGCGACGACTACACACCGTGGCTCGTCGACGGCGAAGTCGGTACGTTCGTCCGCGTGAAAGGCAGAGCAGTGACCGACGCCGGAGTCCTCGCATGAGCGATTGCCTCTTCTGCACGCTCTATCGCGACGGCGATCACGTCGCCTCCACCGACGGCTTCGTCGCGATCCGCGACATCAATCCGCAGGCGGACGTCCACCTGCTCGTGATCCCCGAAAAGCACATCGCGAGCTTCCACGAGATCGAGCAGTTCTCCGCCGACGAGGACAAGCGGATGCTCGACTTCATCGCCGACGTCGCTGCACGCAACGATCTGAGCGATTACCGTGTCGTCGTCAACGCGGGCCCCGGCGCGGGGCAGACGATCTTCCACCTGCACTGGCACGTGCTCGGCGGGCGGTCGATCGGGAGAATGGCATGACGCGGATCACCGAGATCGAAGACGAGATCAAAGAGGCGATGAAGGCGCGCGACGCGGAGCGCCGCGACGCCCTGCGCCTGATCGTCAACTCGCTGAAGAACTCCGAGAAGGAGCTGCAGCGGCCCCTCTCCGAGGACGAGGAGCTGCAGGTGCTGCAGCGCGAACGGAAGCGGCGGATCGAGGCGGCGGAGGCGTTCCGCTCCGGCGGCCATCCGGACCGGGCAGAGGCGGAAGAGCGCGAGCTCGCGATCCTCCAGGAGTTCATGCCCGAGCCGCTCTCCGAGGAGGAGATCGAGGAGATCGTCGACGATGCGATCGCCGAGGTGGGCGCGACGAGCATGGCCGACCTCGGCCGCGTGATGGCCGACGTCATGCCGCAGACCGCCGGTCGCGCCGACGGCTCGGTCGTCTCGCAGATCGTCCGCGAAAAGCTCGCGTAGCTCGCGCGTGCGTCGCACCCGCTCGCGCCGGCGTCACGCTCCTGCCGCGCCGCTCTGCGGTGCTCCTCTCTTGAACCGGAAGTAGCCGGGGTGGGACGCTGGGCCGATGATCCTCCGCGTCGTCGGCGACGTTCTCCGCTGCCGTGACCTGAGGCGCATCCTCCTCGCATTCGTCTGCTTCAACGCAGCCGAATGGGGCGTCTGGATCGCGATGCTCGTCTACGCCTACGCGCACGGCGGCGCGACGACCGCAGGCGTCGTGGCAGTCGCGCAGCTCGTCCCTGCCGCACTGTTCGCGCCGGTTGCGGGCTCGCTCGGCGACCGGTATCCGCCGACGCGTGTGCTCGCCGGCGGCTACGTCGCGCAGGCGCTGGCGATGGGAGCCACCGCGGCTGTCCTGCTCGCGCACGGTCCGTCGGTCGCCGCATACGCACTCGCCGCACTCGCGGCAACCGCAGTGACGGTGACACGACCCGCACAGGCGGGCCTCCTTCCGGCACTTGCCCGCACACCCGAAGAGCTGACGGCGGCGAACGTGGCCGCCGGCTGGATCGAGAGCATCAGCGTTCTCGCCGCGCCGGCACTGGCCGGTCTCATGCTCGGGCTCGGCGGCGCCGGAACGGTCTTCGCCGCGATGTCGGTCGTCGTCCTCGCCGGCGCGCTCTGCGTCGTGACCGTGGACGGGCCTGCGGCAGGCGGGTCCGGGTCGAATGCTCCGGCAGCGCTCCGCGCCGCCGCCGAGCCCGGCCCGCGCGCGCTCGTCTGGCTGCTCACCGTCGAGGCAGTCGCGATCGGCGCACTCGACGTCCTCTATGTCGTGTTCGCGGTCGGCGTCCTCCGCGACGGCGGCTCCTCGGCGGGCTATCTCAACGCGGCATTCGGCGTCGGCGGCGTACTCGGCGTGGGCGCGACGGTCGCGCTCGTGGGCCGGCGCCGGCTCGCGCCGCCGCTTCTGCTCGCGCTTCTTCTCTGGTCTGCTGCGTTGGCAGCCGTGGCGGTTGCGCCGTCGTTCGCCGTCGCATTCGTTCTCGTCGCCGCCGCCGGGGTCGGCCGGACCGTGTTCGACGTCGCCGGCCGCACGCTGCTCCAGCGGATCGCTCCGCCCGACGCGCTCGCGCGTGTCTTCGGCCTGCTCGAGGCCGCGTCGATGGCGGGGCTTGCGATCGGGTCGATCGCCGCTTCGGCCTTTGTCGCTCTTGCGGGTGGACGCGGCGCGTTCGTGTGCCTCGCGGCGACGCTGCCCGTTGCAGCGCTGCTCGTCGTGCGTCCGGTGCTCGCCACCGACTCGGCGGTGCTGCCGGTGGTCGAGATTGCGCGGCTCCGCGCGTCGCGGATCTTCTCGGCACTCGGGGCGCCGGCGCTCGAGGGCCTCGCGCGCGCGGTCGCACCGATGCAGTTCGCGGCCGGGGCAGCCGTCGTCCGCGAAGGCGAGGTGGGCGACCGTTTCTACCTGGTGGCGGACGGCGACCTCGACGTGAGCGTCGGCGGCGAGCAGGTGACGAGGCTTGGACGGGGCGACTGCTTCGGCGAGATCGCGCTCCTTCGCGACGTGCCGCGCACGGCGACCGTGACGGCACGCACAGACGTGCAGCTCGACTCACTCGACAAGCAGACGTTCGTCGCAGCGGTCACCGGTCACCTCCCGAGCGAGCATGCAGCGGCCGAGCTCGTGCAGGGCCGGCTCGAGCGCGCGAGCCTACACTGACCGTGTGCACGAGGTTCTGGACGTTCCGAACGAGGTGGCCGCCGAGCTTGCGGGCATCGGCGACGGCGTGCTCGGCGCGCTGCGCGAGCGGCTGGGCTGCGCGATCAACCTGCGCGGCAACCGTCTGACGCTCGACGGCGAGGATGAGAAGGTCGTGACGGCGCGCGCGGTCGTCGAGGAGCTCGTCGAGCTCGTCGAGAGCGGCCAGGAGATCGGCGCGGGGACCGTCGACACCGTGCTCAACGCGATCGACGAGTCCGAGGACGTCCGCGAGATCTTCGAGGACGTGCTCTGGTCGCACCGTGGCAAGAAGATCACGCCGAAGACGGTGACGCAGAAGAAGTACGTCGACGCGATCCGAAAATGCACGATCACGTTCGGCATCGGCCCGGCCGGGACGGGCAAGACGTATCTCGCGATCGCGCTCGCGGTCGCGGCGCTGAGCGAGCGCCAGGTCGGCCGGATCATCCTCACGCGTCCGGCCGTCGAAGCGGGCGAGCGGCTCGGCTTCCTGCCGGGTGACGTCCTCGCGAAGGTCGACCCGTACATGCGGCCGCTCTTCGACGCGCTCTACGACACGATGGATCCCGAGAAGCTGAACGCGTTCATCGAGCGCGGCACGATCGAGGTCGCGCCGCTCGCGTTCATGCGCGGGCGGACGCTCAACGACAGCTTCATCATCCTCGACGAGGCGCAGAACACGTCGCCCGAACAGATGCAGATGTTCTTGACGCGGCTCGGCTTCGGCTCGAAGGTCGTCGTCACGGGCGACCAGACGCAGATCGATCTTCCGCGCGAGCAGGCGTCCGGCCTGATCCAGGTCCAGAACATCCTCGGCGGAATCAGCGGCATCGAGTTCGTGTACTTCAGCCACCAGGACGTCGTGCGGCACAAGCTCGTGCAGCGGATCGTCGAGGCGTACAAGCTGCACTCGGAACCGCGCAGCAGGTGATCGAGATCGAGGTCGACAACCGCTCCGGCGTCGACGTCGACGACGCGGCCGTGTGCGACCTGACCCGGCGCGTGCTCGCGGGCGAGGGGATCGGTGCAGGCGAGCTCGGGATCGCGTTCGTCGGGCCCGAGGAGAGCCGTGCCCTGAAGGCGCAGCACCTCGGCATCGACGAGGCGACCGACGCGCTCGCCTTCCCGATCGATTCGCGCGAGGCGCTGCCCGAAGGACTGCCGCGGCAGCTCGGCGACGTCGTCGTCTGCCCGCAGGTGGTGGGGGAGGAGTGGCGCGCCCCGCTCGTCCACGCCCTGTTGCACTTGCTCGGGTACGACCACGGGCCCGAGATGGAGGCGCAGGAGGCGTTGTACGCATGAGCGTAGGCTCGACGGAGCTCACCAAAGAGCGGAGGCGCCGGCTTTGCCGGCGCCGGGAGCGGGCATGAGCGGCCCTGCGCCCGGCCGCGCGCCGACGCTGCTCGACAGCTTCAACTACGCGTTCGAGGGAATCATCCACGTCCTCCGCACGCAGCGGAACCTGCGCATTCACTTCGCGATCGCCATCGCCGTCATCGCAGCCGCGGCCGCACTCGGCGTCGGCCGGATCGAGCTGATGGCGCTGTTGCTCGCGATCGCGTTCGTGCTCGTCGCGGAGATGGTCAACTCCGCGATCGAGGGTGCGATCGACGTCTCGACGACGTCGTTCGACCCGAACGCGAAGCTCGCCAAGGACGTCGCCGCCGGCGCCGTGCTGATCGCG
>Ga0157369_10001508_pt1 | contig 28570 bp, 29 predicted proteins | sample C25metaG_FD_113461 | JGI IMG/M metagenome (GOLD analysis project Ga0157369, IMG submission 113461) | Corn rhizosphere microbial communities from Kellogg Biological Station, Michigan, USA - C2-5 metaG | ecosystem: Host-associated > Plants > Roots > Rhizosphere > Soil | place: USA: Michigan... | reverse complement strand
TGGGGGCGGCGTTGAAGTACGGCAGAATGCGTTTGTCCGAGCCGCGACACCGGCTGCGCCTGTCGCTCATCGGGCTCGGCTTCGCGCTCTCGATCACCGGTCTTGTCCTGACCGGCCTCTACTAGGGCCGCCGACCCGACCCGCCAAGAGCGGTCAGCGCGTCGCCGGTCAGGCGCCACACCGTCCACTCGTCCATCGGCACTGCACCGAGACCGGCGTAGAAGCCTTGCGCCGGTGTGTTCCAGTCGAGCACCGACCACTCGACCCGGCCGTAGCCGCGCTCGACCGCTATCCGCGCAAGCTCCGTCAGCAACGCCCGGCCGTGCCCGCCGCCGCGCGCCGCCGGCCGGACGAACAGATCCTCGAGATAGAGCCCGTGCGTGCCGAGCCAGGTGGAGAAGTTCAGGAAGTAGATCGCGAACCCGACCACCGTGCCCGAAGCGTCGTCGCAGGCGAGCAGGCAGTGCACCCGCGGCGACGGGCCGAACAGCGCCGTACGGAAATCCGACTCGGTCGCGACCACCGCATCCGGCTCGCGCTCGTACGTCGCCAGCTCACGCACGAGCGCGAGAACGACCGGTACGTCGTCCTCGACCGCCGCGCGGATCAACGCGTCACGCTTGCTTGGTCTCCCAGAAGATCTTGTCGATCTCGGCGATCTTGTCGAGCAGCTTCTGCGCCTCGCCCGGGTCGACCGTGCCCTTGCCACCGGCCGCACCGGCGAGCTTCGTCGCCTCGTTGAACAGCTGGTGCAGGTCGGGGTACTTCTCGAAGTGCGGCGGCTTGAAGTAGTCGGTCCACAGCACCCAGAGGTGGTGCTTGACCAGCTCGGCGCGCTGCTCCTTGATGACGAGCGCGCGGGTCCGGAAGACCGGGTCCTTGTTGCCTTGGTACTTCTCGCAGATCGCCTTCACCGACTCCGCCTCGATGCGCGCCTGCGCCGGGTCGTAGACCCCGCAGGGCAGGTCGCAGTGCGCGGAAACGACGGTGCGGGGCTGCAGCAGCCGGCGCAACATGGGGCCTCCAGGTGTCGATGCTCGATACGGCGGCGGTACGAAGGCGACACTATCGCCGTGCGATTCCCCGCCTTCCGGGTGCTCGTCCAGGGTCCGTCGATGGCCCCGGCGCTGCGCCACGGCGACCAGCTCCTGGTCGTACGCCGCCGCCGCGCGCGGCCCGGGGCGGTCGTCGTCGTACGCCTGCCCGGCGAGACCCTCGCGGTCAAGCGATTCGTCCGGGTTGTGGACGGAGCGGCGCTGTGGGTGGAGGGGGACAACCCGTTCGGCAGCACCGACAGCCGCACGCTCGGCCCGCTGCCCGCCACCGCCCTCGCCGGTGTCGCGATCGTCCGGATTTGGCCGCATCCGCGCCTGCTCACCCGCCCGAGCGTGCCGCGGCGGGCCATGCCGGACTAGTCACTCGGGCCGGGGCGGAATGAGCCCGACGGGGCATCCAGCGGCTTCGGTGAGTCTGCCGATGTTCCGGACGTGACCGCTCTCGCCGTCGGCTCGTCGTACGGCGTCCGCCCTCGCGCCGTAGCGCCGGCGCCGGGTCCGACGCTGCTTCGCCGCGTCGTCGGCACGTTCCACGAGCCCAACGCGTGGACGGTGAGCCTGCTGCTCGCGACCGGTCTCGTCATCATCGCCCGTCACCCGCTGGCGCACCTGGTCGGCACCGAGGTCGACACGCCCGCCTCGGGGGTCAGCGTGCAGGCACCCGCGGCCGTCACCGGCTCCGCCGCACTCGCTCCGTCGGCGCCGTCGCTGTCCGCCGGCGTCGCCGTACCGACGCACGCCCCGATCGACCCGTTCCGCCCGCTCGTCTCGCTGTCCGGCGCGCTGCTCAAGCCCGCGCCGCTCGCGACGGCGGGAACCACAGCTCACCCCGCCACCACCGGAGTGAAGGACGCGGCCACGGCCGCCGGCGCCGGGCCCACCACCATCGGCCCCACCACCACATGCGCCGGCGCCGTGCACCGCGTCGTCCCGGGCGACACGCTCTGGACCCTCGCCGCACGCGCGACGAAGAGCACCGACAGCGGGCGGGTCACGTTGGCGTGGCACCAGCTGTACGCCGCGAACCGCGCGACCCTCGGCTCCGACCCGTCGCTGCTGCAGGTCGGCGTGCAGCTCTGCATCCCGACGAAGCTTTAGAGCACCTTCGACAGGAACGCCTTCGTCCGGTCGTGCTGCGGGTTCGTGAGCACCTGCCTGGGCGGCCCGGATTCCACGACGACACCGTCGTCCATGAACACCAGCGCGTCGCCGACCTCGCGGGCGAAACCGATCTCGTGCGTCACCACGATCATCGTCATGCCGCTCGTCGCGAGGTCGCGCATCACGTCGAGCACCTCGCCGACCAGCTCCGGATCGAGCGCGCTCGTCGGCTCGTCAAAGAGCATCAGCTTCGGATCCATCGCGAGTGCGCGCGCGATCGCGACCCGCTGCTGCTGTCCGCCGGAGAGTTGCCGCGGGTACGTCGCCTCGCGGCCGCCGAGGCCGACGCGTTCGAGCAGCTCGCGGCCGCGCTTCTCCGCGGCGTCGCGCGACAGGTGCTTGACCCGCATCGGAGCCTCGACGATGTTGCCCAGCGCGGTCATGTGCGGGAACAGGTTGAACCGCTGAAACACCATGCCGATCTCGGCCCGCTTGCGCGCGACCTCGCTCTCGCGCAGCTCGTACAGCTTGTCGCCGCGGCGCTCGTAGCCGACGAGCTCGCCGTCGACGGACAGCTGCCCCGCGTCGACCTTCTCCAGGTGGTTGATGCAACGCAGGAACGTCGACTTGCCCGAACCCGACGGCCCGAGGATGCACATGACCTCGCCGCGTTCGACTGAAAGGTCGATGCCTTTCAGTACCTCGACCAGCCCGAAGCGCTTGTGCACTCCGGCGGCGCGCACCATCGGTTCGCTCACAACGGGTTCCTCGACCCGAGCATCCACAGTCGCTGCACCGGCGTCGGCGGCAGCGACCGCGAGCTGCCGCGGGCGAAATATCGCTCGAGATAGAACTGCCCGACGTACAGCACGGAGGTCATCGCGACGTACCAGATGCTCACCGTGAGATACAGCGGGATGACCTGGAACGTGCGCGCGCCGATGACCTGCGCGGTCGCGGTCAACTCGAGGTAACCGATGACGAGCACGATCGACGTCGTCTTCAGCATCGAGATCGTCTCGTTGCCCGTCGGCGGGATGATGACCCGCATCGCCTGCGGCAGCACGACCCGCTGCATCGTCTGCAGCCGGGTCATGCCGAGTGCTTGCGCGGCCTCGGTCTGGCCTTCGTCGACGGACAGGATGCCGGCGCGCGCGATCTCCGACATGTACGCCGCCTCGTTGAGCCCGAGGCCGAGGACGGCGGCGCCGAACTGCGTGATGAGCGTCTTCGGATCGGTATGGAACCACGACGGCCCGAACGGCACGCCCAGCGACAAAGACTTCATCACCGCCGGCAGGTTGAACCAGAACAACACCTGCACGAGCACCGGGGTGCCGCGGAAGAACCAGACGTACGCCCACGCCGCGTCGGACATGATCGGGTTGGGGGACAGGCGCATCACCGCGAGCACCACGCCGAGCACGATGCCGATGACCATGGCGAGCACCGTCAACTCGACGGTGTGCCACGCGGCGTGGACGATCGACGTGTCGAACAGGTACTGCCGGACGACGTCCCAGCGCAGGCCGTCGGTCGCGACCAGCCAGTGCACGAACATCGCCAGCAGGACCAGCACGACGACCGCGCCGATCCAGCGCCCCGGATGGCGGACCGGTACGACGGGCAGGTCGCTCGCGCGCTGCTCTTCCGCCGTACCGGTCATCGCCGCTCGCTCAGCTCGTCTCTAGCTCGTCGCGCCGTTCAGACCGAAGCTTGTCACCGCACCGGCCTGCACACCCCACTTCTGCAGGATCTGCTGGTAGGTGCCCTTCTGCGCGAGGTCGGCCAGCGCCATCGAGATCGCCTCGGCGAGACCGGCGTGCGCCGCGTCCTTCGGGACCGCGATGCCGTACGGGGCCGTGCCGTAGACCTGGCCGACGATCGCGAACTGGCCATTGGACTGCTGGGCGGCGTAGGCGTTGACCGGCGAGTCGGCGAGGACGACGTCGGCGCGGCCGGACGACAGCGCGAGGTTCGCGCCGTTCTGGTCCGGGAACGGCAGCACGTTGAGCTTGCACTTCTTCGCCTGCGCGGTGACGTCGTCGAGCTGCGTCGTGCCCTTCTCGACCGCGACGTTCTTGCCGCACAGGTCGGCGACGCTGGTCGGGTTGAGCGACGAGCCCTTCTTGACCATGAACGACGTGCCGGCGCTGAAGTAGTCGACCATGTCGACGACCTTCTCGCGATCCTTGTTGTCGGTGAACGACGAGATGCCGAGGTCGTAGCGGCTGCCGAGCGACGTGATGATCGAGTCGAAGCTGACGTTCTGGAAGTCGAACGTCAGACCGAGGTCCTTGCCGATCGCCTTGCCGAGGTCGACGTCCATCCCCTGGATGGTCTTGTTGTCGGACGCGAAGAACTCGTTGGGCGCGTACGACGCGTCGGTGGCGACCTTGATCGTGCCGCCCTTCTGCAGGCTCGCCGGGAGCTTCGCGATGGCGGCCTTGTCGGTGCTGCCGGTGGTGACGGTCGACTGGTCGCCGTTGGAGGACCCGCCGCTGCACGCGGTGAGTGAGAGCGCGGCGGTCGACAGGGCGAGGGCGAGAGCGAGAGCGGGGCGGCGAGACACGGAATCCTCCGGTGGGTGACGCAACGGTAAGGCGGGTACATCTTGCCAGCCGGGGTGGCCCGACGGGGGCGGCGGCTCGCTATGGGAGGATTGCGAGCACATCGGGTGACCCCCGCGCCGTCTCGAGGGCCAGACCGGCTCCGTTCGAAAATCCGTCCGCCGCCGCCCGGTGACCTGGAGACCTGCCGATGAGCTCACCCGTCCCTCCGTCCAGCGACAGCCCCGTTTTCGCGCTGCACCGCGGCGGAAAGATCGAGGTCGTCAGCAAGGTGCCGGTGAATGACCGCGACGACCTCTCGCTCGCCTACACGCCCGGCGTCGCCGAGGTCTGCCTCGCCATCGCCGACAACCCCGAGCTCGTGCACGACTACACCTGGAAGGCCTCCACGGTCGCGGTCGTCACCGACGGCACGGCGGTCCTCGGCCTCGGCGACATCGGGCCCGCCGCCGCGCTGCCGGTCATGGAGGGAAAGGCCTTGCTGTTCAAGCAGTTCGGCGGCGTCGATGCCGTGCCGATCTGCCTCGACTCCAAGGACTGCGATCACATCGTCGAGACAGTCGTCCGCATCGCGCCGGCGTTCGGCGGCATCAACCTCGAGGACATCAGCGCGCCGCGCTGCTTCGAGATCGAGGACCGGCTCAAGCAGCGCCTCGACATCCCGGTCTTCCACGACGACCAGCACGGCACCGCGATCGTCGTGCTCGCGGCGTTGCGCAACGCCGCCAAGCTGACCGGCCGGACGCTCGCAGACCTGCGCGCCGTCGTCAGCGGCGCCGGCGCGGCCGGTGTCGCGTGCACCAAGATCCTGCTCGAAGCCGGCATCGGCGACGTGGCGATCGCCGACAGCAAGGGACTGCTGCACGAAGGTCGCAGCGGCATGACCGCGGTGAAGATGGAGATGGCCGGGCTGACCAACAAAGTCGGCCTCGTCGGCACCATCGAGGAGGCGCTCGCCGGCGCCGACGTCTACATCGGCGTCTCGTCCGGCAAGGTCGCCGACGAAGCGGTCGCGACGATGGCGCAGGACGCGATCATCTTCGCGCTCGCCAATCCCAACCCCGAGATCCACCCGGACGTCGGCCGCAAGTACGCGCGGGTCATGGCGACCGGGCGCAGCGACTTCCCGAACCAGATCAACAACGTGCTCGCGTTCCCCGGCGTGTTCCGCGGCGCCCTCGACGTGCGCGCGTCCTCGATCACCGAGTCGATGAAGCTCGCGGCGGCCGAGGCGATCGCCGCCGTCGTCGGCGACGACCTCGCGGAGGAGTACGTCGTACCCAGCGTCTTCGACGAGCGGGTCGGGCCGGCGGTCGCGGCAGCCGTGTCGGCGGCAGCGCGCGCGGACGGTGTCGCCCGGCGCTGAGCATCGCGCTCGTGGTGGCTGGTTAGGGTCGGGCGCATGCTCGCCGCCTACGCCGCACGCGTCTCCGCCGACGATCCGCTGTCCGCGCTCGAAGTCGGCGAGCGGCCGGAGCCGGAGAAGCGCGACGGCTGGACGACGGTCACGGTCAAGGCGGCCTCGCTCAACCATCACGACCTGTTCGCGTTGCGCGGCGTCGCGTTGTCGGCCGACCAGACGCCGATGATCCTCGGCGGCGACGCGGCCGGTATCGACGAGGACGGCAACGAGGTCGTCGTGCACTCCGTCATCGGCGACCCGGACGCGGGCGGCGGCGACGAGACGCTCGACCCGCGCCGCTCGCTGCTGTCCGAGCGGTACGACGGAACCCTCGCCGAGCTCGTCTCCGTGCCGCGGCGCAACCTCGTGCCGAAGCCGCCGGAGCTGTCGTTCGAGGAGGCCGCGTGCCTGCCGACCGCGTGGCTCACGGCGTACAAGATGCTTTTCTCCCGCGCGGGTGTGCGGCCGGGTGACACGGTGCTCGTGCAGGGGGCCGGCGGCGGCGTCGCGACCGCCGCGATCGCGCTCGGCCGGGCCGCCGGCCTGCGCGTGTGGGCCACGAGCCGGCACGAGTCGAAACGTGCGCGCGCGGTGTCGCTCGGCGCGCACGAGGCATTCGAAACCGGCGCGAGGTTGCCGGGCAAGGTCGACGCGGTGCTCGAGAGCGTCGGCGCCGCGACGTGGCAGCACTCGCTCCGATCCGTGCGCCCCGGCGGCCGGATCGTTGTCTGCGGCGCGACCAGCGGCTACACCGTCGAGACCGAGCTGCCGCGGGTGTTCTTCACCCAGGTCGACATCCTCGGCTCCACGATGGGTACCCGCGCAGAATTGGCTTCGTTGCTCGCTTTTCTCGTCGGCTCCGGTGTCCGGCCGGTGATCGACAGCACGTTCGCGCTGGCCGATGCGCCGGCCGCGTTCGCGCGGTTGCTTGACGACGAGTTGTTCGGCAAGGTCGTACTGGTGGCGTAACCGTCGAAGGAGTGGTCGTCGATGCGGCGAATTCGCGCGATCGCAATCGTTGTCGGGTTGGTCGCGGCGCTCGCGGGATATGCGCCGAGCGGCGCGCTGGCCGGCGCGACGTACCCGGCGTCGCAGACGAGCGTCGGCCTCGTCGCAGTCGGCAGCGGCTTCACCGGTCCGACGTACGTTACATCGTCACGCGACGGCCTCGGCCGGCTGTTCGTCGTGGAGCAGCGCGGGCTGGTCAAGGTGTTCGTGCACGGCAGGACGCAGAGCACGGCCTACCTAGACCTGCGCACGCGGGTCGCGACCGGCGGCAACGAGCAGGGTCTGCTCAGCATCGCGTTCCACCCGTCGTTCCAGACCCGGCCGTACGTCTACGCGGCCTATACGCGCAAGAGCGACGGGGCGCTCGTGGTCTCGCGCTTCACCGCGCGTTCGTACCAGAGCTCGTCGGTGCTCGCGTCGACCGAGCGGGTGCTGCTCGTGGCGCCGCACCCGAACCAGACGAACCACAACGGCGGGCAGTTGCAGTTCGGGCCGGTCGACCACTACCTCTACATCGGCACCGGTGACGGCGGCGGTGCGGGCGACCCGTATCGCAACGCGGAGAACTTCTCGTCGTTGCTCGGAAAGCTGCTGCGGATCAACGTCGACACGTCATGCAGCGGCAAGCCTTACTGCATCCCGTCGACCAACCCGTTCGCGAGCTCGACGTCGACGCGCGTGCGCAAGGAGATCTTCGACTACGGCCTGCGCAACCCGTGGCGCTTCTCCTTCGACCGCAACGACCACACGATGTGGATCGGCGACGTCGGGCAGGACAGGTACGAGGAGATCGACCACGCCACCGCGGTCGGCGGTCGCGACTTCGGCTGGTCGTGCGTCGAAGCCTTTACGACGTACAACTCCAATGCCTGCACGATCAACGGGCGCACGCGCAGCTGGGTGCACCCGACGGCGGCCTACAGTCACGGCACGAACGACTCGATCGGCTGCGCGGTGATCGGCGGGTATGCCTACCGCGGCCCGACGTACCCGTGGGCCGGTGGGCTCTATGTATTCACCGACTACTGCACCGCGACGATCTGGGCGACCGGGCACACCCGCGACAACATCTACTCGACGGCGGTGACCGGGCACGGGACCGGCAACCCCACCGGGTTCGGCGAGAGCGACAACGGCGACCTCTACCTGGTCAACCAGAACGGCAACCTCTACCGCGTGACCTTCACGAAGCGCTGACCGGCAGGACTTCCAACCTGCATGCAGAAGTCGGCCCGCGGACCCCTACCGCGGAGGCCGTACATGCACAAGCTCATCGCCACCCTGTCCACGCTCGTGATGCTCGCCGGCGGCGTCGTCGCGACGCTCGCGGAGTCCGCCACGCCGGCCACCGGCGCGGTCGTCTGCGCGCAGCCCACCGACCCGACCGCGCGCTACATCGTCAACACGGTGTGCTCGAAGTTCGGCCCCTGACCGGAACATTCGCCGCAACGGGCTGAACCGCTCGCCTGCGTTGTTCGTATGTATGGGCAACGGAAGGAGAGCGCATCATGCGCAACCGGTTGATGTTGGTCCTCGTGGGGCTCGTGTTCGCCCCGCTCGCTCTGGTCGCATGTGGCTCTTCGTCCTCGTCCCACTCACCGGGCTCGGGCAACAACGGCGGCAACACCGCTGCGTGCACGATCCCGCAGAACAACGGCGGGGATCATGATGCAGACAACAACGGCGGCCCCGACGACGGCGACGGCTGCGACCGGTAAGACCGCGTCGCTGCTCGCGCTCGCGCTCCGGCCGGTGCCGTCGGCGGCGCCGCGCGGGGTCCGGGTCGCGACGACCGCCGGCATCGTGTTCGGCGCCGCGATGGTCGCCACCTCCGCCGCGATCCACCTGCACCTGTGGCGGATCGGCTACCGGAACATCCACGAGATCGGTCCCGCGTTCCTGTTCCAGTGGGCGTCCGGCTTCCTGCTCGCGGCGGTCCTGCTCGTGTGGCGTCGTCTCGCCGTCGTCGCGGCCGGCTTCGCGTTCTGCGCCGGCAGCGTCGTCGCGCTCGTGCTGTCGGCGACAGTCGGCTTCCTCGGCCTGCACGACGGCCTCGACGTGCCGTGGGCCCGCTGGTCGCTGGCCAGCGAATCGGCCGGCGCGCTCGTCCTCGCGCTCTGTGCCGGCGTGATGCTGTTGCGGCGGCGATGACCCGCGGCACGACAGCGACCTCACTCGTCCTTGTTGCTCTCGTCGCCACCGGTTGCGGCACCTCCGCGCCGCGGTTCGACCGGTTCGGCCTGCCGCTGGATCACCCGGTGACGCGGCAAGAGGTACGACGGCTGCCGGACGCGTCATTGCTCTATCCCGGCTCGACCGTTGTGCGGGCCATCGGATCCGACGAGCGCAAGCAAACTGGCGAGCACGAGCCGGACCCGGCGTTCGCCGGCAACGTCGCCGCGGCGCGCACCACCGTCGACGCGATGCTCGCGTGGTACGACCACCAGCTCAGGGCCCGCGGCTACCGCCGCGCGACGTACTACAAGCTCGCCGGCCAGCCGACCGGGCGCGCGTGGACCGCACCGGGAAACCGCGAGCAGGTGCAGGTCGGCGTCTACCCGCCCGGCAGCGCCGCCACCGGCACGCTGCGCGCCGGCGACGTCGGCTACGAGGCCATCCTCGTCGACTACCGCGTGACCGGGCCACCACCGCCGTAAGCCGCGCGGCACCGGCACGAGAAGATGTCCCGCATGCCGACGTACGACGTGATCGAGACCGCGAAAGAACAGGTCCTTGCCAACGGGATCGGGCTGGACGAGGCCGACGTACTGCGTTGCCTCGAGCTGCCGGACGACGCGCTGGACGAGCTGCTCGCCGTCGCACACGAGGTACGCCGGCGCTGGTGCGGCGACGCGGTCGAGGTCGAGGGCATCGTGTCGGTCAAGACCGGCGGCTGCCCCGAGGACTGCCACTTCTGCTCGCAGTCGGGACAGTTCGCGTCACCCGTGCGCGCGGCGTGGCTCGACATCCCCGGTCTCGTCGCGGCCGCGCGCGAGACCCGCGCGACCGGCGCCACCGAGTTCTGCATCGTCGCGGCGGTGCGCGGCCCGGACGATCGGCTGCTCGGCCAGGTGCGCGAGGCGATCGAAGCGATCCGCGCCGACGGCAACGACGTGCAGATCGCGTGCAGCCTCGGCATCCTGACGCCGGAGCAGGTCGAGACGCTCGTCGCGATGGGCGTGCACCGTTACAACCACAACCTCGAGACCGCGCGCTCCTACTTCCCGTCGGTGGTCACGACGCACACGTGGGACGAGCGCTGGTCGACGTTGGAGATGGTGCGCGACTCCGGCATGGAGGTCTGCTGCGGCGGCATCGTCGGGATGGGTGAGACGAAGGCGCAGCGGGCCGAGTTCGCCGCGCAGCTCGGCGCGCTCCGGCCCGACGAGGTGCCATTGAACTTCCTCGACCCGCGGCCCGGTACGCCGTTCGGTGACATGCCGCCGATCGGCGCGACCGACGCGCTCAAGACGATCGCGGCGTTCCGGCTCGCGTTGCCCCGGACCATCCTGCGCTTCGCCGGCGGGCGCGAGCTGACCCTCGGCGATCTCGGCACGCGATCCGGGCTGCTCGGCGGGATCAACGCCATCATCGTCGGCAACTACCTCACGACCCTCGGCCGCCGGCCGGACGAGGACATCGCGCTGCTCGACGAACTGAGCATGCCGATCAAGGCGCTGTCCGGCGCGCTGTGACCCATTGCGCACGGTGCGGCGAGGCGACCGCCGAGCCACATCGGCGGTGCGCCGAGCTGTTGCGGCTGGAGCCCCCGCGCTACTGCGCCGAGTGCGGCCGGCGAATGGTCGTGCAGGTCACGCCGACATCGTGGATCGCGTCCTGCTCGCGGCACGGCGCCGTACAGCCCTGACGCAATCGGTGCGCAAGCCGGACGAACCGGCGCACGACCGCGAGGGCTCATCTCGGATCCTGCGGACGGGTCGCCCGCTTGGTCGTATAACGAGCACATGGCGAAGTCGCGGATCGCCCACAACGTTGCCGACAGCGGTGCCGATCACCATGTGCCGGTGCCGAAACGCCCCGAATGGGCGCCGCCGCAAGGCGGGGTGACGGTCGGAGCCGCGCACGACCCGGCCGAACGCGACGCCGACGCGCTCGCGTCCCGAGTGCTGCGCCAGATGTCCGGCCGTGACGCGTCTCCCGAGCCGGCGCACGCGGGCAACGACCGGCACGACGAGACAGTGCACCGGGCGACGAGCGACGGGGCGAAGTCCGGTGCGTTCGAAGCCGATGCGAAGACGAGCAGCGACCTGCGCGGCCGGATCGGCAAGGGCCAACCACTCGGCGGCCCGTTGCGCAGCCAGCTCGAACGCGGCTTCGGTACGTCGCTGTCGGGCGTCAAGGTGCACACCGACTCGAGCGCCGGTCGGCTGGCCGACTCGTTCAACGCCGAGGCGTTCACGCACGGCAAGGACGTCTTCTTCGGCCGCGGCCGCTTCGATCCGCAGTCCGACTCCGGTCGCTCGCTGCTCGTGCACGAGCTCGCCCACGTCGTACAAGGCGGCGGGCAGCAGCCGGTACGGCGCAAGCTGAAGGGCACCCTCGCCGCGGTCGAAGCCGGGAAAGGCAAGGCGAGCGGTGCCGAGAAGTTCTTCCGTACCGACTACGGAAAGATCGTCAACAAGCTCAAGGCGTACGAGAAGCGCGAAGACAAGGTGCTCGCGCAAAAGGGCTTCGGTCGCATGGGCGACGACCGGTTCTGGATGGAACGAACGCTGCGCGACCTCATGAAAATGATCGACGAGTGGCTGGCCGAGAACGACAAGTACGCCGACGAGGAAGCGCGGTCCAAGCAGGTCTCCAAGCTGTGGGGCGACCTGGGCAACCGCTACAACGACGCCTTGTCCGAGGACAACGACGCGCGGCGCGAGCAGGTCGAGAAGACGGCGCGAGGCGGCAAGAACACCCAGCGGGCGCGCACGCTGTCGATGCTCCGGCCACGGCTCGCCGCGGAGTTGCAAGACCTCTCCGATCCGGTCAGCTACTTCCAGGGGAAGCAACTCGCCGACAAGAACCTCGACCGCAGCAGCAGCTTCACCAAGGACGACGCGGTCGGCGGCGCGCAGAACCGGCTCGACCAGGTGCAGTACCAGGGCGGCAAGAAGGGCTACTTCATCGCCGACAAGAGCCAGAACATGGCGATCGCGGAAGGTGCGATGGGCACCCGCATCGACCAGGTCGACCCCCAGATGGGCGCCCGCTCGGTCGCGTCGTCCCGGCTGGCGCAGCTGTTCGGCGCGACGGAGCTTGTCGACGTACAGTTCGCGACCCACTCGTCTGCGACGAACCTCAAGGGCAAGCCGCTCAAGGAATCCTTGGCGAAGATGGGCGTCGTGAGCGAGCAGGCCGAAGGCTCCGAGGCGGCGCGGCTGAAGTACGCGCGCAACGACAGGGAGCGCAAGGAGCTCGAGAGCACGACCGGAGACTCGTCGAAGGTCGCAAATCTCGGCGACCCTACGCTGCAGCGCAGCCTGAATGTGTTGCAGATGCTCGACTACATCAGCTTGCAGATGGACCGGCACACGAAGAACTTCTATATCGCCACCGACGCCAAGGGAAAGGTGATCGGCGTCAAGGGCATCGACCTCGACATCAGCTTCGGTAAGTCGGGCGAGGGCGGAAAGGTCGAGCCCGGCATGAGGGGACACTTCGTCGGCGTTCCGCAACTCGCCGACGCGAAGTTCCGGGCCAAGGTGCTGACGATCACCCCGGACCAGATCAGCAAGTGCCTCACCGGCCTGATCAGCCCGGCCGAAGTGAGCGCATGTCTCGAACGCTTCGCGTACCTGCAGAAGGTGCTGCGCGAGATGGATCCGAAGAAGATCGTGCAGGAAGGCGGCTGGAACGACGAGACCGCCAAGGAGCAGATCGGGCAGAAGAACTACATCGACAAGCTCAACCTCGGCACCGTCGAGGACGAGTACGCCGAGCAGATCGATCCGCTGATCAAGCACCTCGCCTACGACGAGCGGAAGGCGATCCAGGAGATCGTCCGGCCGCACGTCGACAAGGGCACCTTCACTGTCGGTCAGGGCAAGGCGATCGTGAAGGTGCTCGCGAATTCGTTCGCGACCCAGCCGTTCTGGCAACGGCTGCGTGCTGCCAAGGAGAGCACGGGCAACGACCGGTCGACCGCCGCCAAGGAATACGACAAGCTCGTCAATGACAAGAAGGCGCTCGACCCCGGCCAGGATGCGACCGAGCTCGACGAGAAGATCATGGCGGCCGACCTCGTCCGGCAGGAGAAGGCCGCACTCGACAAGGCGGCGAACAAGGAGTACGACGAAGCGCTCAAGACCTTCATGACCAACATCGTCGACTACGCGTTGCGCCGGGTCAGCCGGCAGAAGCCGACGGTGCCGCAGCGCCGGCCGTCGCTGGGCGCGCACCGTACGTCGAGCAGCGGCGTGAAGGTCTGAGCAGGGATCGATGACGACGGCTGCGGACGATCGCGAGGTCATCGACCTCGATGCGCCGTCGGAGGCGATCGAGCTGTGCCGCGCGGACCGCCAGCCGTCGTGGCTCGTTGCTGCGGATGCATTGCTCGCGCGCGCCGCGCTGGTGGCACGCGGAACGGACGATCCGAGCGTCGGCGATCCCGTCCTGCAGGCCGTCGGCGTACTCGTCGGGACCGAAGGCGATGCCCCGGCAACCGTCCAGGAGTCGACGGCCGAGCTGGCGAACCTGCTCGCCGCGACGGCCGACGTCGCGTTGGACGACGCCTTGGAGCCGGGCCGGCCGCTCGCCGCGCTGGTCGAAACCGCTGGTCTCACCGGGGCCGAGGCCGCGGTGCTCGCGCTCTGCGTCGCGGTCGAGCTCGACCCGCACCGCCAGCAGATCGCGGCGTACCTCGGCGGCGACAACGCCGGACCGTGGCTCACGCCGTGGTCGCTGCGCCGCGTCGTCGAGGACGACGACATCGCGCTCGCCGTCGGGCCCGGCGGCGGCCTGCGCCGGGCCTGCCTGCTCGTCGCCGCCGACGACCGGCCGTGGGCGCTGACGCCGTTGCGCCCGCACCCCTCGGTCACCTGGTGGTTGCAGGGCGATCAGTCACCCGACCCCTCCCTGCCGCCCGAGACCGAGCTACTCGACACTCCCGGAGGCGGCGTCGCCCGGCTCGTCGTCGCGGCCAGCCCGGACCGCATCCGCCGGCTGCAGGTCGTCACCGAGGCGCTGGACGCCAACGGCTTCCTGGTCTGCGCCGCGACCGGCGACGAGACCGCACTGGACGCCGTCGTACGGCGGGCGTCGCTGTCCGGCGAAGCGATCGTCATCGACGTAAAGGATCGGCTGCCGGCACCGGCGCGGGCCCGGATCGAGCGGGCGTTCCACCTGCGGTGGGCGCTCACGAGCGCGCACGAGCTGCCGCTCGACGACCTGCCGCGGCGGCCGTGGCAGCAGCTCACCGCCGCCCCGCCGCTGGCCGACGCCGAGGAAGTCGCCGCGCTGTTCGATGCGGACCAGTTCGCGGACGTCGGTCTCAACGCGAGCCAGTTGACGGCGAGCCAGCTCGACGCGGCGGCGACCGCGATGGCCGCGACCGGTGGCGACGCATCGGCGGCGCTACGGCGGATCGCGGCCGGCGAGATCGAGCAGCTCGCGACGCGCATCCGGCCGCGGCGTACCTGGGACGACCTCGTGCTGGCGCCGCACAAGCTCGAGCTCGTGCACTACCTCGTGGACCGCGCGCGCCACCGGCACGTCGTCTACGGCGACTGGGGTTTCTCGCCGCTGCCGTCGCGCGGCGTTGTCGGCATGTTCGCCGGCCCGTCCGGTACCGGCAAGACGCTGACCGCCGAGATCATCGCCGGTGAGCTCGGCCTCGACCTCTATCGCATCGACCTGTCGCAGCTCGTCAGCAAGTACATCGGCGAGACCGAGCAGAACCTCGCGAAGGTGTTCGCCGCCGCCGAGGCGAGCCCGGTCGTCCTGTTCTTCGACGAGGCGGATGCGTTGCTGGGCAAGCGATCCGAGGTGCGCGACTCGCACGACCGCTACGCCAACATCGAGGTCGCCTACCTGTTGCAGCGGCTCGAGCAGTACGACGGTGTCGTACTGCTTGCGACCAACCTCGCCGGCAACATGGACACCGCGTTCGCGCGCCGCATCCACGTCTCCGTCGAGTTCACGTTGCCGGACCGTGCTGAGCGGCGGCGCATCTGGGAACGCTCGCTCCCGTCGACCGCGCCGCTGGCGAGCGATGTCGACCTCGACCGGCTCGCCGACTTCGTCGACATCCCGGGTGGCGCGATCACCAACGCGGCGACGGCCGCGGCGTTCCTCGCCGCGACTGCGAACGAGCCCATCGGCATGGCGACGCTGGTGCTCGCACTCAAGCGCGAGCTGCAGAAACTCGGCCGGCTGATCCCGGACGACGGCTTGGCCTAGCCCTCCCGGCACAGCCCGCACGGGCGGATGATGACGGTTCGGGCAGAAACCCCGCAGATGTCGCATTTACCTGCGATCCGCCACCGACCGTGCTCTACTCAATTCGTCGTATCCCCTTGTGTTTGACGGAGTTCGCGTGTCCCAGCCCAGCCGCCGCGTCATTCACCTTCGGGCGATCGGCGCGGCCGGTCTCGCGCTCGCGCTGGCCGCGTGCGGAGGCTCCGGCGTCAAGCCGAGCGCCGCGCAGCAGTCGCCGTCCGCGTCGCCGTCAGCGTCGGTCTCGCCGCCTCAGCCGGCCGCCCGCCCGGCGGTCTACCCGCTGACCGGCCTGCCGGTGCGCAACGCCGCTGCCGCGCACCGCCCGGCGCTGTCGGTGAAGATCGACAACGTCGGCCCCGCGCTGCCGCAGGCCGGTCTGAACCGCGCCGACCTCGTCGCGGACATCCTCGTCGAGGGCGGCCTCACCCGGCTCATGGCGACGTTCCAGTCGCAGGACGCGTCGCTCATCGGGCCCATCCGCTCGGCGCGCCCCGTCGACGCCGACCTGGTGCGGCAGCTCAACGGCGGCATCTTCGCCTACTCCGGTGCCGCGCCCGGCGAGATCGCTCCGTCGAAGGCGCACAGCAACGCGCTGCTCATCGCGAACGACTACGACCCGCAGTGGTTCTGGCGCAGTTCCTCGCGGGCAGCTCCGCACAACGTCTTCTCCTCGACCACGCGGCTCTACGCCGCGGGCAAGGCGAGCAAGCGCAAGCTCGTCGCGCCGCCGCAGCTGTTCACCTACGGACCGGCGCCGGTCGGCGCTCGCGCCGCGAAGGGCGTCACGCTGCCGTTCTCGCCCAACACGTCCAGCGCGTGGACGTGGACCGGGTCCGGCTACGTCCGCACCCAGAACGGCCGCCCGGACGTGCTGGTCGACGGCTCCCGCGTCAGTACGACGAACATCGTGGTGCTCTCCGTCACGTGGCACCCGACGGACATCATCGACGACGCCGGCAACGCCGACCCGTACGTCGTCGTCATCGGCTCCGGCCCGGCGCTCGTGCTGCGCAACGGGGTCGCGATCGCCGGGCACTGGGTCCGTCCGTCGTACCGTGTGCCGATGAAGATCCTCGACGCGACCGGGCACCCGATCCCGTTGCAGCCCGGGCGCACCTGGCTCGAACTGCAGCCGCGGCCGTACACCCCGGCGCTCTTCTAGGACAGCATGCGAGCGCAGTCCGCCTGCGTCGCGCTGGTTCTTTTCGCGACAGGTCTCGCGGCCGGTTGCACGAGCACCCGGCCGTCGACGTCCGCGGCGGCACAGTCACCACAGTCGTCCCCGTCGGCGGCGCCACAGGCGCGCCCGAAAACGGCGCAGCCGCTCACTTTTCCGTTGCCGCGGCCACCGCGACGCCAACCCTGGCGCATCACGCCCGCGGCGGCGACCGGCATCGCCGGGTACGTGAGCCGCGACAGCATCGCGCCCGGTGATCCGCTCGACCTCTACGTGTCGACGTCGGCGAAGACGTTCACGGTGCTCGTCTACCGGATGGGCTGGTACGACGGCCTGCTCGGCCGGTTGACGACCACACTCGGGCCGTACGCCGGCGTCTCCCAGCCGGCGGGCACGGTGTCGCCCGCGCTGCGCATGGTCACGACGACGTGGACGCGTTCGGCGTCGCTCGACACAAGCGGTTGGCTTCCCGGCGTCTACCTGCTCCGGTTGACGGCGCCGGACGGCCGGGCCAACTTCGTCCCGCTCACCGTGCGCGCGCCGTCGGCCGCAGGCCGCGTCGTACTCATCACCCCCGACACGACGTGGCAGGCCTACAACCGTTGGGGCTGCTGCGATCTGTACGACGGCGACGAGGGCGGGTTCGCGTCGCGTTCGTACGCCGTCTCGTTCGACCGGCCCTATCTCGCCGAGTACGGCGCGGGCGAGTTCATCGACCGCGAGCTGCCGATCGTGGCGGAGGTCGACCGGCTCGGCCTCGCCGCCGACTTCGTCACCGACGTCGACCTGCACCGCGATCCGCACGTGCTCGACGGAGCGACGGCCGTGGTCAGCATGGGCCACGACGAGTACTACTCGGTGCAGATGCGCGCGACGCTGACCGCGGCTCGCGACGCGGGCAGCAACGTCGCGTTCCTCGGCTCCAACGCGGTCTACCGGCGGGTGCGGTTCGAGTCGTCGCCGCTCGGTGCGGATCGGGTGATGGTCGACTACAAGCTCGCCTCGCTCGACCCGGTCTCGCGCCTCGATCCGACGCAGACGACCGCCGACTGGCCGCAGCCGCCGGACGCGCACCCGGAGAGCAGCCTCACCGGCGGGATGTACGCGTGTCTCGGCCACACGAGCAACGGCGTCGTGGTCGATCCGACGTCGTACCTCTTCGCCGGGACGCACGTCGTCAAGGGCACGCCGTTGACGGCGCTCATGGGTCCCGAGGTCGACCGGGTCGTCCTCGCCGACCCGACGCCGCGACCGATCGAGATACTCACGCACTCGCCGTTCGCGTGCCCGCTCGGCGACGCGTCCGAAGCCGACACGACGTACTACTCGACGGCGTCGGGGGCGGCGGTGTTCGACTCCGGGACGATGCGCTGGGTGTGTGCGGTCTACAACGGCTGCGAGATCGATCCGGTGACCGGCGGCATCGTGCGGCGGGTGACCGACAACCTGCTGCTCGCGTTCGCGGAGGGCCCCGCCGGACCGGCGCATCCGGCGCACGACAACGTCGCCGACTTCCTGCCCTGATCCCTCTCGGTCTCGGCAGCAGCGCTGACGCACGGAATGTTTTTTCTTACTCGGGCGTAAGCACCGTCCCCGATTCGCGGTAGTGCAGGCGAGAGATCGGGGATGCCGCGCGACAACGTGGGTGCGGCGCAACAGGGGGTTCGACGCGCCGGTTCCTGTCGTGTGGTCCTCGGCCGCTCGAGCAGCAACACAGTTGCGTCCGAGCCATCGATCCGCGACCAGCGGGCACTCGGACCGAAACGGAGGGGAAATGAGAAGAACAGTGGGCAAGGCGCTTGTCGCCGGCACCGCGGCCGTGATGGTCGCCGTGGTGGTACCTGCGGCGAGTGCATCCGCCGGCGGCGACACGATCCGCGGTGGTTGTTACGCCTACGGGGTGCCGACCGGGTTGGCAACCCCGGGCCAGAACACGGGCGCCATCGGCGACCTCTCGGGCACCAGCGACGCCTCTGGGCTGCCCACGGGCGGGACGGTGACCTGCACGCTCGTGGTGAATGGTTTGCCGATGTGGACCTTCACGTACTCGGGGGCCGGAGCTGAGGCAGGCATGAACACCGTCACGTACACAGCCTCGCCCACCGATGATGTCGAGGTATGTCAGTCCGTCAGGTACGCCGACGACACCACCGACGGTGAGAGCTGCAAGCCCATCTCGCAGGCCCCGGTCCCGCCGGAGGTGGGTGACCTCGACGCCGCGTACTGCCCGTACGGCTCGATCACCGGCACCGGCACCTGGACGCCACCGGAGACGGCCACGTTGGCTCCGCATGTGTTCGTCTGGGACACCAACGCCACCTGCACCGGCACGGCCGACGACGGCGGTTTCTATCACGTCACGTTCACCGGTAGCGCCAACGATGCGTGCACCGCGGGCACCGGTGCCGGAACACTGTCCGGGACCGGGCCGGAAGGCCCGATCAGCGGGTCGTTCACGTTCTACCGCGGCGGGATCCACCTCTACATCTCCGGCACGTTCGTCAGCGGCGGCGAGCAGCACAACCTGCAGTACTGGCTCGACGTGCTGGCCTCGACCGACGGGGTGTGCAGCTACTCGACCGCGCCGCTGATCGGTCATGGCGCGATCTGGGATTCGTTGTCGGCCTAGTAGACCCTTGCCGGTTGCGGGGTATCGGCCGAACCTGGCCGGTACCCCGCGATCGAGGGTTGGTCGGCGGGGAACGACAACGCGGCTTCGCCCAGGGAGCGAAGCCGCATGTCGGTGAGGGTGCGCCGCCAGGGACTCGAACCCCGGACCCGCTGATTAAGAGTCAGCTGCTCTAACCAACTGAGCTAGCGGCGCGTGCGGGTCAGCCTAGCAGCGATCGCCCGGCGCCCGCGTGCGACGCTGGCCCGGTGCCTGAGGACGCGAACGTGCTCGCCGCCCGCTGCGCCGAGACGATGTACGGCAACGACGCCGCGAGCCGGGCCCTCGGCATCGTGATCGACGCGGTCGGCCCGGGCACCGCACGCGCCCGCATGACCGTCCGCGAGGACATGCTCAACGGCCACGGTATCTGCCACGGCGGCTACGTGTTCACCCTCGCCGACACCGCGTTCGCGTTCGCCTGCAACACCTACGACGACGTGACGGTCGCGGCCGGCGCGGACGTCGCGTTCCTCGCTCCGGTCGGCGCCGGAACCGACCTCGTCGCCGTCGCGACCGAGCGCACCCGGCGCGGTCGCTCCGGCCTGTACGACGTCACCGTCACGAACGCCGATGGCGAGGTCGTCGCGGAGTTCCGCGGCCGCAGCCGAAGCCTCGGGCGCCCGCTGCTCAGCGAGTAGCGCGCATCCGGTGGTAGAGCCGCGGCGCGAACGTCCGCATGATCGGCGCGACCAGCGGCAACGCCGCGCAGTTGATCTCGATCCGCTCGTCGCCGAGCCGCCCGAGCACCGTGCGCGACACCTGCTCCTCGGTGCGCCGGGCCGCGCGCGGCGGCATCGCGAGCCCACCGGACTGCACGGCGTACAGCCCCATTTCGGTCGGCACCCAGGCGGGGTAGATGACGTGCAGCCGCACCGCGTCGGCGCGTGCTTCGTACGCCAAGCTCTCGGTCGCCGCCGACAGCGCCGCCTTCGACGCGCAGTAGTCGCCCGCGCCCGGACCGGGGGAGCGCGCGTCGTCCGACGACATGTTCGCGATGACACCGCGACGGCGCGCGCGCATGCCGGGCAGCACCGCGAGCATCCCGGCGTACGGAGCAAAGAAGTTCACCTCGACGACCTCACGCGTCGTCTCCAGCGACGGCATCTCGCGCCGCACGATGCCACCCATGCCGGCGACGTTGAGGAGGATGTCGACCCGGCCGTACGTCGCCTCGATCTCGCCGAGCACGTCGACGTACGAAGGCACGTGGGCAAGGTCGCAGACGCGGTACGGGAGGCCGAGGTCGCGGAGCCGATCCTCGCGCCGCGCGATCCCGACGACGGTCGCGCCGGCGGCGGCGAGGTCGAGCGCGAGCCGCCGGCCGAGCCCTGACGACGCGCCGGTGACGACGGCCACCTGCTCGCGGTAGTCCATGGCCCGTCAGCCTGCCAGTTGCCCATCGTGGAAGCGCAACGCGCGGTCGCATTCGGCCGCGACGTCGGGGTCGTGCGTCGCGACGACCACCGCGGCGCCGCGGTCAGCCGCCTCGTGCAGCGCGGCGATGACGACGTCCTGCGATCCGTGGTCGAGTTCGGCGGTCGGCTCGTCGGCGAGTACGACGTCGGGCACCGTCACCAGCGCGCGGGCGATCGCGACGCGTTGCTGCTGGCCACCGGAGAGCTTCTCCACCAACTTCCCGCTGACCTCGCCGATCCCAAGCTCGGCGAGCGCGTCGCCGGCGAGCACCCGCGCCTCCTGCCCGAACACCCCGCGCGCCTGCAGCGCGATCTCGACGTTCTCGGCTGCGGTGAGCAACGTGAGCAGGCCGTATCCCTGCAACACCAGCCCGAACCTGCGCCGCTGCGCCGGATCGCCGGCCCGCAACGGCTCGCCGTCGAGCAGCACCGTGCCTGCGTCCGGGGGTTCGAGCCCGCCGAGCACCGCGAGCAGGCTCGACTTCCCGGAACCCGATGGGCCGACGACGGCGACCATCTCGCCAGGCTCGATCGACACCGAGAGCCCGTCGAGGACGGTGCGGCCGCCGCGCCGGTACGCGACGCCGTTGGCGACGAGCCGGCCGTTCATCGTCGCCCGTCCTGGCCGTCGTCGCGGACGAGCCGTACGCCGTCGACCGTCGCGATGACCCGCGCCGTACTGCCCGGCGGCAGCGATGTCCACGTGTGCTCGGGAAGTACGACGCTGCCGTCCTCACCGACACCGACGAGGTCGGCGATGTCCGCGTCGTCGCGTTCGATCCGGCCGTCGCGCAGCCGGACGTACCGGCGGTGTGCCTGCGCCACCTCTTCGTCGTGAGTCACGGTCAAAACCGTTGTGCCATAACGGGAATTCGCCTGTCCGAGCAACTCGACCAGCGCGTCGCGGTTCGCGTCGTCCAGCTGGCTCGTCGGCTCGTCCGCGAGCAACAGCCCGGGCGCGGACGCGAGCGCAACGGCGACCGCGACGCGTTGCTGCTCACCCCCCGACATCGCGTGCACGCGCTGCCCGGCGAGGGCCGACAGGCCGAGGTCCTCGAGCAGCTCGCCCGCGTCGGCGAGCTCGGCCCGCCGCGACGGGTTCGCACCGCGCTGCGCGAACGCGATGTTCTCCTCCGGCGTCGCGTACGGCAGCAGCGAACGCCCCGGATTCTGTACGACGATGCCGATCCGGTTGGACCGCATGGAGAGCAGCTCGGGCACCGTCATGGCGGTCACGTCGTCGCGGCCGACGAGCACCTGACCCGACGTGGGCCGTTGCAGCCCCGCGACGATCGACAGCAGCGTCGACTTGCCGCAACCCGACGGGCCGAGCAACGCGACCGTCTCGCCCGGTCGCACGACGAGATCGACCCGGTCGAGCGCGACGATCTCGGTCTCCTCGACCGTGTAGACGTGGTGCAGCGCGCGGCACTGCAACGACAGGCCGGCCTCCACGATCCCGCGCGTGCTCACGGCGCCGCCTCGCGCAGTCGCGACGGCACCGCGGCCCGCAGCAACGCCGCCCCGCCGGCGACCGCGACCGCGCCGACGACGACCGCGAGCGCGATCGCGAAGCCCGCGACGACGGCGGTCGACGGCGAGTACGACATCGCGATCGGCGACGCGTCGGCGTACTCCGGAACAGCCGGCAGCGCGATCGCCGCACCGATGAGACCGGGAACGACGCCGAGGACGACGCCGGTGCCGAGCAACAGGATCTGCTCGACCACGCACGCGCGCAGCAGTGACCCGCGCCGTACCCCGACCGCGAGCAGCGCGGCCATCTCGAAGGACCGGCGGCGACCGGCCGCGGCGAGTGCGAGAGCGGCCGCGGCCAGCGCAAGCGCCGAGCAGGCGAAGGACGCGAACAGGAACAGTTGCAACGCGAGCGCGGGTCCTTGCTGGCGCAGCGACTGCACGTGCTTCGCGACCGTGTCGGGCCGGCCCGGGACGAGCCCGGCGGCACGCAGCCGCGAAAGCGCGTCCCGAGGTGCGTCCTTGCCGAGCCACACCTGCCAGCGCCCGTACCGGTCGAACGCCGGCAGCTCGTCGCGCGCTGCCGCGAGGTCGGCCCACCCGCCGCTCGACAGCAGCCGCGGCAACCGGTCGAGCGTCGCGACGCGTTGCAGCGCGACCTGCCGGCCGAGCGGATCGTTCACGAACGGCTGCGTCGTCGTCGTGGCGGTCGCGTCGGTCGTCAGCAGCACCGGCAGCGGCCGCGGCAGATCGGCGAGCTCCATCGACGGCCAGCCGCCGAAGTCCGCGGTGAACGTGTCCGTCACGCCGTTCGCGTCCGCGCGCACGTCGTCGTGCCCGGACGTCTGCGTGCGCCCCGCCCGCCACGCGTGCGGCACCGTGAGCTGTGCGTCGAGCGGTGTCCAGGTAGCGCCGGACCGCCCTTCGATCCGGCTCACCGACCACGAGCCGGTCATCGTGTTCAGGTCGAGGACGTTGCGGTCGAACGCGAGCCCGACGAGCCGGCATCCGCTCGCGCACGACACGGGTACGACGATCTGCTGCGCGCCTTGCCGCACGGCCGGACCTTGCACGGCGACGGCGGCGCCGCGGCTGTCGATGAGGCTGACGTCGAGTGACGGGCGGGCGAACCGGCCGGTCGCGTCCATCGTGACGCGCAACGCGTCGCCGCGGAACGCGATGCTCTTCGCCGCGTGCGCGGTCAGCGCGGGAACGTAATGGCGCAGGTCGCCGGCCGACGTGTGCAGCACCCGCGCGACGCGCGACGAGTCGACGGCTTCGATGACGACGCCGACGCTGCCGCCGACCGGCGTCCACTCGTTCGCGGCCATCGCCCACGTGCCGCGCGGGTCCGCCTTCGCGACGGCATTGACGACGTCGACTCCGGCTTGCGGCTGAACGCTCACGACCGCCTCGGCACCGACCTCCGCCTGCGCCCGTCGCGTCTCGTTGTGCCGTACGACGTCGTTGGCCGCGACCGAGAACACCGCGACGCCCGACGCGACGGCGAGGAGTACGGCGAAGCGGTGCTCGGTCGCGCGCCGCGCCACCTGGCGGATGGCGACGAACAGGCCGATGTGCCGGGTGCCGCGGCTGAGGTCGGCGGCCGCGCGCCCGAACACCGGCAGCAACCGGACGCCGACGAGTGCGGCCGCGAGCACGAGCAGCGCCGGGCCCACGAGGCTCAACGTCGACGGCGAGCGCTCGCCGGTCTTCGCCGACAGTGCGATCAACCCGGCGACGGCGACCGCGGCCACGATTGCGTCGAGGACAAGCGCGCGCCGGCCGCGGCTGACGTGTTCCTCGGCGCGGCGCCACTGTTCGAGGATCGGCCGGGACAAGGTTCGCCGGGTCGCGAGCACCGTCGCGACGAGACCGCCCGCGAGTGCGCCCGCGGCGGCGAGCCACGTACCCGTTCCGACGTGCACGGGTACGCCCGGCAGCAGCACCGCGGCGGCGAGGCCACGGGTCGCGAAATAACCGCCGACGATGCCGAGCGGCGCGGCCGCGACGACGAGAGCGACCGGCTCGCCGACGCCGAAAAGCGTTGCGTCCCAAGGCTTCAGACCGCGCAGCTTCGCGATCGCGACCTCTGGCCCGCGCGACTCGGTCGACGCCGAGACGACCTCGAACAGCACCAGCCAGGCGAGCAGCAGCAGTTGTGCGGTGACGAGCGCCGTACCCCCGTCGAGGCCGGTGCGCGCGTCGTGCGCGCGCTTGAGCACGGCGGGGAGCTGCGTCGTCAGCGTCGGCTGTTGCGTCGTCGGGAACGTGCGCTGCGCGTTCTCGACCGCACGGCGCAACGCGGGCACGGTCGACAGCGTCACCGCGCTCGGCTTGAGCGGGTAGTCGACCCAGACCAGGCCGATCGTGCCGGCGCTCGCGTTCGTCATGGCGCTGCGATCCACGAACATGTCGTCGACGGTGTCCGGGCCTTCGCCGTCCGGACCGCTGCCGAGGTGCGCGTGGAAGTAGTCGTGCCCGAACCAGAACGGGTCGTCGACGTTGACCGGCGTGTAGACGCCGACGATGTGCAGGACGCCGGGCTCGGCGACGGGTACGCCACCGGTGGCTGGGTCGACGCGGTCCTGGAAGAAGTTGTCGAGCGTCACCGTCTGGCCGAGACGCAGCGCCCATGTCGGCGTGGCCGTGCGCTGGCTCACCATGACGTCGTTTGGACCGCTCGGGCAGCGCCCGGCGACGAACCGGACGTGCGCGCACGCGCCGGCCCGCCAGACGACCGCGCTGACGACCGGCGGTACGTCGCCGCGGCCTCGCGCCAGGCTCGGCACCCGCAGCGTCGGGATCGCCGTCGGGTACGCCTTCGTGAATCCGGCCGGCAGCACCCGCAGGATCGGAGGCAACGGGTCGACGGTGACGTCCGCGTCGGCCTGCACGTGCAGCCCGCTGTCGTTGACCGCCGCCTGCGTGAGCACCTGCCGCAACGTCGACTCGGCCGCGGCCCCGGCGTACATCGGCCCGACGACGGCGGTGAGCGTCGCGGTCAGGGCGACCGCGAGTACGGCGATCGACGCGCCGCGCCGCCACCACAGCCGGGTGCCGAGCAGTCCGAGACGGGCCATCCGGGCGATCCTGTCGGTTGCCGGCCCGCGCGCCGCGACAGCAGCGCCAATAGTGATGCTTTCGTGACCGCGCGACGCTGCGGCTCAGACCGCGTCGTAGTCGACCACGACGCTGTCGGTGGTCGGGCGCGACTGGCAGGTGAGGACGAACCCGGCGTCGGTCTCCCACTGCTCCAGCGCGTAGTTGACGTCCATCGCGACCGCGCCGTCGAGCACTTTCGCCCGGCACGTCGCGCACACGCCGCCGCGGCACGAGAATGGCAGGTCGAGGCCGGCGGCCTGACCCGCTTCGAGCAGCGTGTCGTCGGGATGCGCCGCGACCTCGGTCTTGATCCCGTTGAGGATCACCGTGACGTGCCGCCGGTCCGTGGTCGCGGCGCGCGGCGGCCGCACCTGCGGCGCATGCGAGCCGAACAGTTCGAGGTGCACGTGCGTCGGCTCCATCCCGAGGCCGACGAGGGCGTCGCGCGCGGCGAGCGTCATCGGCTCCGGCCCGCAGACGAACGCCTCGTCGTACGAGGGGATGTCGAGCAGATGCTCGGCGAGCGCGGTTAGCTTGTCGGCGTCGATGCGTCCGTTGAGCAGCGGTGCGTGCTGCTGCTCGCGGCTGAACACATGGAGGATCTGCAGCCGGTCGAGGTAGCGATCCTTGAGGTCTTCGAGCGCCTCGCGGAAGATGACCGTCGTCGGGCCGCGGTTGCCGTAGACGAGGGTGAACCGCGACTTCGGCTCGCGCACGAGGACCGAGCGAATGAGCGAGATGACCGGCGTGATGCCACTGCCGGCCGCGATGCCGAGGTAGGTCTTCGCGTTCGCCGGATCGAGTGCCGTCGTGAAGCGGCCGGCCGGGGTCATGACGTCGAGCACGTCGCCGGCCTTCAGCTGCTCGTTCGCGTGCACGCCGACCACGCCGCCGGCGATGTTCTTCACCGCGACGCGCAGCTCGCCGTCGTCCAGGCCGCTGCAGATCGAGTACGACCGGCGTACCTCTTCGCCGTCCGGGCCGGGCATGCGGATCGCGACGTGCTGGCCGGGCGCGAACTCGTACGCCGCAGCGAGCTCGTCGGGCACGGTGAACGCGACCGAGACCGTGTCCTCGGTCTCGCGGCGTACGTCGGCGACGCGCAGGGCGTGGAAGACCGGCATCAGTGCGTCTTGAAGTAGTCGAACGGTTCCCGGCACGTCGTGCAGCGCCACAGCGCCTTGCACGGCGTCGAGCCGAAGCCGGCCAGCTCCTCGACCGCGTCGGATCCGCAGCGCGGGCACGCGGCCGGCGCGCCGCTTACGTCGATGAGCGGCAGCGTCGTCCGGCCGGCCGGCGGAGCGATGCCGTAGCCGCGCAGCTTCTCCCGGCCCGCGTCGGTCATCCACTCGGTCGTCCACGCCGGCGACAGCTGCGTGCGCACCTCGACCTCGTCGTACGACGCTTCCAGCGCGGTGCGTACGTCGCGGGCGATGACCTCGGTCGCGGGGCACCCTGAGTAGGTGGGGGTCAGCGTGACGGTGACGCCGCGGCCGCCGTCGTACTCCTCGACCGCGCGGACGATGCCGAGGTCGACGACGGACAGCACCGGGATCTCGGGATCCGGCACGGTTTCGAGGACGTCCCAGGCGCGCCGCGCCGTCGCGGTCACCATGTCGCTCCCGGGTGGGCGCGGGCGAGCGACTGCATCTCCGCCAACAGGTAGCCGAGGTGCTCGGTGTGCCAGCCGTCGGCGCTGCTCCGCTGCGTCCATGCGTCGCGCGCCGGCGTCGTCAGCGTCGCCTCGGCGAGGGCCGGCTCGACCTTCGCGTACCACGCGTCCGACGCGATCTCGCCGCGGTAGGGCCAGAGCGCGTCGAGCGCTTCTTGGGTACGGCGATGCGACTCCTCGGTGCCGTCGCCGAGCCGGACGACCCAGGCCGACGAGTGCCGCCAGTGGTAGGCGTTCTCCTTCACTGCCTTCTCCGCGACGCCGCGCACGTCGGCGCTGACACTGTCGTCGGCGAGCAACGCCGGCCAGACCTCGGCGAACCACGCGTCGGCGAACAGTTGCCGCATCATCGTGACGGCGAAGTCGCCGTTGGGCAGCTCGCACAGCAACGGGTTGCGGAACTCATGCGCTTCACGGAAGTAGGCGAGCTGATCCTCGTCGCCGAGCGTTTGCAGCAGTCCGCGCGCCTGGCCGAGCAGGTCGAGCGCGATGTTGCCGAGGGCGATGTCCTCTTCCATCGTCGGCGCGTTGCTCATCCACTCCGACAGCCGGTGCGAGAGCACGAGCGCGCCGTCGGCGTAGGTGAGCAACCGCTCAGATGTTGGCGACACCATCGGGGATTTCGTAGAACGTCGGGTGCCGGTAGATCTTGTCGAGCGCGGGCTCGAACAGCTCGTCCTTGTCGCTCGGATCGCTCGCGACGATCGCCGCGCTCGGCACCACCCAGATGCTCACGCCTTCGCCGCGCCGCGTGTAGACGTCGCGCGCATTCGCGACCGCCATCTCCGCGTCGACGGCATGCACGCTGCCGACGTGCTGGTGGTGCAAACCGTTGCGGCTACGGAGAAAAACCTCCCACAGCGGCCAGTTCTTCTCGGTCATCGCGACCTCTTGGCGGCGTGCGCCTCGGCGGCTTCGCGCACCCAGGCGCCGTCGTCATGGGCCCGCCGGCGATGCGCGAGCCGCTGTGCGTTGCACGGGCCTTCGCCGCGCAGCACCGCCTTGAACTCCGACCAGTCCGGCTCGCCGAACACGTAGTGCCCGGCGGTGTCGTCGTACCGCAGCTCGGGGTCGGGGATCGTGAGGCCGAGGAAGTCCGCCTGCGGCGCGGTCACGTCGACGAACTTCTGCCGCAGCTCGTCGTTGGTGAACCGCTTGATCTTCCAGCGCATCGAGGTGTCGCTGTGCGTCGACTCGGCATCGTGCGGGCCGAACATCATCAGCGACGGCCACCACCAGCGGTTCAGCGCGTCCTGCGCCATCGCGCGCTGCGCGTCGGTGCCGCGCGACAGGGTGACCATGATTTCGAAGCCCTGCCGCTGGTGGAACGACTCTTCCTTGCAGACGCGCACCATGGCGCGGGCGTACGGGCCGTAGGAGCAGCGGCACAGCGGGATCTGGTTCATGATGGCGGCGCCGTCGACCAGCCAGCCGATCGCGCCCATGTCGGCCCACGTCAGCGTCGGGTAGTTG
>Ga0157369_10001507_pt1 | contig 28572 bp, 29 predicted proteins | sample C25metaG_FD_113461 | JGI IMG/M metagenome (GOLD analysis project Ga0157369, IMG submission 113461) | Corn rhizosphere microbial communities from Kellogg Biological Station, Michigan, USA - C2-5 metaG | ecosystem: Host-associated > Plants > Roots > Rhizosphere > Soil | place: USA: Michigan... | reverse complement strand
CTCCTGATTGACGCCGGCCTGAGCCGCAAAGATACGTTCGAGCGTCTGGAGCGGATCGGCATTTCGCCCCGGTCTCTGACGGCGATCCTGATCACTCACGAGCACAGCGATCACGTTGCCGGCCTGGCGGTGTTGGCCAAGCCTCGCGACGGCGTGCAGATCCCGGTCTACGTTTCGCGGCTCACCGCGCCCTGCATCCCGTGGGGCGATTGCGTTCCGAATCTCCAGTTGTTCCAGGCCGGATCGGCATTTATGATCGGGGATATCGAAGTGACCAGCTTTACTATCCCCCACGATGCCGTGGACCCCGTGGGATTCTCGTTTCGAGCCCAGGGCATCAAGATTTCGATTGCCACCGATCTTGGCTATCTGCCGGACTCCGTCCGTGTCCAATTGCGCGGTTCGGATGCGCTGTTGCTCGAATCGAATCACGATCTGAACATGTTGAAAGTAGGACCCTACCCGTGGTCGGTCAAGCAGCGCGTGATGGGCCGGATGGGACATCTGTCGAACGACGCCGCGTGCACATTCGTCCGCGACGACCTCGACCACAGCACCTCGACTCTCATCCTGGGGCATCTGAGCGAACACAACAATCATCCCGAGCTGGTCCGGCAGGCTGCGTTGGGCGCTCTGTACGGCCGCAGCTTGTTCACCAAGTTACTTATCGCGGAACCGGGGCAGTTGTTAGAAGCTTTTTGTTATTGATATGTGAACCGCGCACAAGCCCGGCCCGGGCTGTGCGCTCCAGACCCAAATATGATTAATCGATATACGCGGCCTGAAATGGGCCGCATCTTCAGTGAACAGAACAAGTTCGATCAATGGCTGGCCGTGGAGCTGGCGGCCGCCGAAGCTTTGGCCGAATCGGGAGAAGTTCCCGTGGAAGCGGCCCGAGCCCTCCGCGCCCACGCCGCATTCGACATTGAACGCATCGACGCGATCGAACGCGAGACCCGGCATGACGTAATCGCATTCACGACCGCCGTCGCGGAGAAAATGGCCGCCGCCGGCGCCGCCGATGCGTCACGCTGGCTGCATTACGGACTCACGTCCAACGACGTGGTGGATACGGCCCAGGCGCTGATGCTCAAGCAGGCATCCAAAATTCTGATCGAAGGCGCCCGGGAACTGGCGGAGATCCTGAAGCGCCGCGCCCATGAATTCAAGAATACGGTCCAGATCGGGCGCACTCACGGGATTCATGCCGAGCCGATTACGTTCGGGTTGAAACTGGCCCTTTGGTGCGACGAAGTGGTCCGCGGCACGAAGCGTCTGGAAGCGGCCGCCGAAGATCTGCGCGTCGGGAAAATCTCGGGAGCTGTAGGAACCTTCGGGCACATCGGACCGGAGGCCGAGGAACGTATCTGCGCCCGCCTGGGATTAAAGCCGGCCGCGATTTCCTCGCAAGTGATCGCGCGCGACCGCCACGCGGCCTGGGTATCGTCGCTGGCGCTAATCACGGCAACTCTCGAAAAGATTGCGCTCGAAGTTCGCCACCTCCAGCGCACCGAGGTTCGTGAAGCCGAGGAACCCTTTGGTGTGGGCCAGAAGGGGTCGTCGGCCATGCCGCACAAGCGCAATCCCGTGGTCTCCGAGCAGATTTGCGGGTTGGCGCGGGTGGTCCGATCGAATACTCAGGCGGCGTTTGAAAATGTCGCCTTGTGGCATGAGCGGGATATCTCCCACTCTTCGGTGGAGCGTGTGATCCTAACTGATTCCGCGATACTTACCGATTATCTGCTCGCCAAAACCCGCTGGCTTGTGGAGGGTATGCGGGTCTATCCGGAACGGATGCTTGCGAATTTGGAATCGACACAAGGGCTGATCTTTTCGGGGCAATTGCTGCTGGATCTTGCCGCGGCCGGGATGCTTCGCGAGCAGGCCTATAAGTTAGTGCAAACACACGCCATGCGGTCATGGGAGAGCGGCGCGAGCTTCCGTTCGGCGGTGGAATCGGATCAGGAAGTAGCGTCCTTTCTTCCACTTGAAAAGATTAAGGGGGCTTTTTCCGTGGACCGCCAGCTGACCCACGTGGACCGGATCTTCCGTCAGGTTTTCGGCCAAGACACTCAGAATTAATAACTTACGTAGATTCAGGGTAGTACTAAGAAAATCTACGGATTCGAAATAGAACTTCTGAGGTAAACTATACATGGCAACGGATGAATCCTGCTTTCCATATATCAGAGTACGAGTTAGCCCGGGTCCTGGTGGTGGATGGCAATCCAACCGCCCGCCTCACCCTAAAGACCGTGCTCGAAGCCGGTGGCTATAAGGTGAACGTAGCCGCCAGCGCCGCGGAAGCGGTTGGCAAGCTGGATGAGGGCGAGTACGAGCTGGTCTTGAGCGATCTGCAACTGGAATCGCCCGAGGCGGGCTTGAAGGTGCTCGCACACGCCCGCATGATGGATTACAAACCCGCCACCGCTCTGATTACCGCTTATCAGGACTCCTTTCCGGATTCTGCTCGCCCTCAAAAGTCGATGCTGATCAGCCCGGAGGACGTTCCCGGCTTGCTGGGTAAGATCGCCGATCTGATCGCAGAGCGAGCCACCCGCCGCCTGCGCCGTGAGCTTCGCCTCGCCGGCGTCTGACCGCTTCGATCAAAAGTATTTCCATCTCCTTAAATCCCGCCAGTACTGGGACATTTGAATCCGTTTCTAGATCCTTCGGACTGCGGAGCCTTCGTGGCTCACCGGTAAAATCCAGCCGGTTGCAAAACTTTAACATAGCGCAACGGACGGGGCCTGTTCTCGCGAAGGAATCAGAGGATCAATTGATGTACAAGACTTGCAAGGTGGGATTGCTGTCGCTGCTGCTCACGGCCGCCGCGAGCGCCGCTACCGTCAGCTTTGACTTCACCAATGGAAGCTCCACGGGAGGGCCCGATGGGAACTCGAAAACCTATACCAACGGCATCTACTCGGTGGTGGCGACTTCCTTCTCGCTAGCTGGAAACCTGGCCGGCAATTTCGCGACGGCGCAGCTGGACCAATACAACTCGCTCGGTCTGGGCGTTTGTGACCGGTTTGAGACTTGCAGCAATCCGGAGCATCAAGTTGACAACCATGGCTACGATGATTTTGTACTTTTCAAGTTCTACGTCTCAGGCGTTCTCACCGCGGTCGATCCTGCCAGCATTGTGATCAACCCATACGGAACCTACGACCGGGATGTGACCTACTATATCGGAAACAGCACAACCAATCTCTCTACCATCGGCCTCGCCGGCCTCTCAGGTGCTGGTTTTGGCGGCCGTAACGACGACGACTCCACCGTCAGTGGCAACTCCCGCAGCGTCAGCCTGGGCGGCGGCAATGGGAACGAATTGCTTTTCGGCGCCCGACTCTCTGGAAACCACGCCGACGACCACCTCGACTATTTCAAGATCGAGAGCCTGACCATCAGCACCGTAGCCACTCCCGAACCGGCAACCTTCGGTCTCGCGGGTATAGCGCTACTGGGCCTGGGATTGATTCGCAACCGCCGGAAGAGTTAATTCAGACCGGCGATTTCGCGTTCCAATTCAGGAAGTGCTCCGGCGAAAAAATGATCCTCGGCATCTACAACGATCAGCTTCTTCGGTTCGGTTAACGACGCGACCAGCGGCTCTAGCTCAGAAATTGGGCCGTACTGGTCGCGTGTACTTTGTACGAAGACTTTCGATACGGTGCAGCCTTCCAGGAAGGAGCGATCTCTATAGCTGGTTGGGAATCCGACTGCAATCACTCTTCGCGCACCAATTCCCGCACACCCCAGTCTCAATGCGATTCGTGAACCGAACGAAAATCCCGCGAGCGTAAACGGCAGATCGGGATAGCGCCCGCGAAGATAGTCGAGTGCCGCGCGGGCGTCGTCGAGCTCGCCTTCCCCGTGGGCATATTCGCCTTCACTCAGGTTCACGCCGCGATAGTTGAAACGCAGCACCACCGCTCCAGCGCTCCGCAGCCCCCGTGCGACGCGATAGACCGCTTTAGTGTGCATGGTTCCGCCATGCTGGGGGTGGGGATGGCACACCAGAGCCGCTTCCCGAGGCGCGCCGTCCTCCGGTTCTTCGAGCAGAGCCTCCAGGCGTCCGGCGGGACCTTGCAGAAACAGCGATTCGATTTTGCGCGGCACTTTAGCATGCACAGGGCCGGCGCAGCCCACCGACTGGTGAGTACGCGTACCCTGCCCCGCTGCGCCAGGCTCCGTTGTGCATGCTGGATCTTAGTTGCTTCGGTAATTCGTGAACTGCATGTCGATACCAAAATCGCTTGAGCGCAGCAGCGCCATCACTTCCTGCAACGTATCGCGATCCTTACCGGAAATACGCACCAAGTCCCCCTGAATCGCCGCCTGAACCTTCTTCTTGCTGTCCTTGATCGCCTTCACAATGTCCCGCGCTTTCTCGATGGGGATACCTTGCTGCAGGCTAATCTCCTGGCGCACGCTGGATCCAGCGGCGGGGGTGATGGTTCCGTGGATCAACCCCTTCAGCGGAACATTGCGCTTGACCAGCTTTTGCTCCAGGATCTGAGTGACGGCTTTGAGGCTGAACTCGTCGCGGCTGTGCAGGATGATTTTGTTCTCTTTCTCCTGCAACTCAATATTCGAGTTCGAGGCTTTCAAGTCATAGCGCTGGTGGAGTTCCTTCAGCGCCTGCTGCACGGCGTTGCTCACTTCCGGCAGCTCGATTTTCGATACGACGTCAAAACTATTGTCAGGCATGGGTTGAAAGCGGATTGCTTTAGTGACCTAAGGCTACCAAAACTTTTTCGGTAATTTCACGTACCAGGTTGGGAAGGGCCGCATCCAAAGCCAGGGTGATGGCTGCCTGAATCCGCTCCGGATCGGGGGCAGCCGGCACGGTCGCCCCCACGAGCGCATCCGATACCGGCATGGGTGCGGCCGATGCCAGCGCTTCGGCGAACAGTCCCCGCGCCAGCTTGGCCTCCTGCACCAGCGTGCGGATGGTTCCGATGACCAGGGAGGCTTCGAAGGGCTTGCGGAGCACGGCGTCACAGCCGGCGGCGTGGGCGTCCTTTTCGTCCAGCGTTTCGAGCTGCCCAGCAGTGAGAATTACCCGCACATGGCGGTGAAACTTCTTGATGTAGCGGCACAGATCCAATCCCCCGCTGCCGGGAAGAAACGCATCCACAATCACCAGATCCGGATCCCCATCGGCCAGGCGTGCCAGGGCGCTGGCCTCATCCGCGACGCTCGAGACTTCGAAACCTTCCTCGCGCAGAATACGCTCACCCATCCGCTGGGCGTGCGGGCTGTCGTCCGCCAGCAGTATAGTGCTCATACGTAGGACAGGCGATCTTGTCGCCTGTCGAAGAATGACAACGAACGCACTAGGGTTTCGGCTTCGCCGGCTGCGGCTGCTGGCGCGCGTCGGGATTATTCTCGAGCGCTGACGGGTCGGCCACCGGAGTGACTGTAACGTCGCCCTGGAATCCCGCTTGCGATCCTGGAACCGGAACGGTCACCGGGATATTCTGTTTGGGCGCGCTCATCTGCGGCGCGCCGGACTTCGCGGCCATGCCGGTATCCGGATTTTGGCGAATAAAGCCTGTGAGCCGATGGAACATGCCCGGATGCGTCTGATTCTCTTTTTCAAACCGCATGCGCGCTTCGGCGGCGGGATCGGCAGCCGGAATCGGCATCTCCAGCGTCTTTAGCCGCGCTTTAGCCTGGTCGGCGAAATCACTTAGGGGATAATCCCGGACCAGACGAGCGTAGGTGTCGCCCGCCTGCTGGCGGAAACGCGGTCCCAGGCGCGTGTAGGAATCGCCTTCGAGCCACAATGCTTCATCCGCATGGCTATACAGCGGATACTGATCCACGGCTCCGCCCAGCCGGTTGGCGGCCGAGGCGTAGCTACCCCGGCGATGGTAGAAATCGCCGACGCGCATTTCGCTGTCTGCCAGGATTTCCTGGATATCGCGCAGACGCTGCTCGGCATCCGGAGCGAATTTGGAATTGGGAAATTGCGTCAGAACGTTGCGGCATTCCTGCTCGGCCCGCAGCGATTCATTAGGATCGCGGTCGGGCTTATCCATCTGCTTATAGTGAATCATGCAGAGTTTGTCCTGCGATTCCGCCGCCTCGGGCATGGTGGGATAAAACAGGATGAAATCCTTGTAGTCGGCTTCCGCCTGAGCGCGCACTCGCGCGCCGCCCTCCCGATACCACGCGTCGGCGACGGCCAGCTTGGCCTTGGCCATATACTCGCTCGACTCGTAGGTGTTCATCAGCGTGTTGAGCGTGATGCGGGCGATTTCGTAGCGGCCCTTCTCCAAGTCGCTGATGGCCCTGTCGAACAGGATCTTATCCGGCTGCTGTGTCTGCGACGTGATCGGATTTTCGTATTTCTTGTGTTTGAACGCGCAGGAACTCACAGCCAGAGTCGCGCTAAGTACTAAGGACAACTTCGGAAAATGCATTAGAACCTCTTGCCTATACCCGAACGGTGGTGGCGTCGTGCGCGATCCGCCGCATTTCCTCGAATGCGGCCGGGGGATTCACAGTGTGAAAAACAGACGACCCCGCCACGACCCATTCCACCCCTGCATCTATAATCTTCCCAAGGTTTTCCCTGGTTACGCCACCGTCGATCTCGATGGGGAACTGCAATCCCCGTTCCTTGCGGCGGGTGACCAGCTGCCGGACTTTCCGCAGTGCATTGGGGATGAACTGCTGGCCCCCGAAGCCGGGATTCACGCTCATCACCAGGACGTAATCGACGACGTCCAGAACGTCGTCCAGCATGGCCACAGGCGTCGCCGGATTGATTACTACGCCCGCCTTGGCTCCTTCACTCTGAATCATTCGCACAGTCCGATCCAAATGCCTGCAGGCTTCCTGATGCACCAGAATCTGGTCGGCGCCCGCCTGGATGAATACCGGCGCGTACTTGTCGGGATCCTCGATCATCAGGTGCACGTCCAGGATCGCGCGGGTAGCTTTTCGCAACGATTGGACGACGGGCGGCCCGATGGTGATATTGGGCACAAAATGGCCATCCATCACGTCCACATGGAGCATGCGGCAGCCGGCCGTTTCGAGCGCGGCAATCTGCTCGCCCAGGCGCGCAAAATCGGCCGAGAGAATCGATGGCAGAATCTCAACCATGGCGACCAACCCTCAATGTTAGCAAACCACTATGGTTATGACGAAAAGACGGCGGCGAAGAATCCGTCGCCCGGGTCGCGGCCGGGCAGGCGGAGATGGGTGGCGGCTACCGGCTGGCCCATTACAATGTCTTCGTTTTCTTCCCGTTCGAGGGAGCAGGTGGCGTAGACCAGGCGCCCGCCGGGCTTCAGGTATGGAAGCGCAGTTTCTAGGATTTCGCGTTGCAGGGTAGCGAAGCGCGGGAGATCGCTCTCGCGCAGCCGCCATTTGATCTCCGGATTGCGCGCCAAAGTTCCGGTTCCCGAGCACGGCGCGTCGACCAGAATTCGGTCGAACTTAATGCTGAATGGCAGGGCTGTGGCGGCATCGAGAACAATGCGCTTGGTCTCGGCCGGAACCTCTGCCAGACGCTTCAGATATCGATCGCACGCGACCACTTGTGCGCCCAAGGCCAGAAGTTGGGCGGTCTTGTTGCCCGGAGCGGCGCAGAGATCGAGCACGGTCATGCCAGGCTGAATTTCGAGCAGCGGCACAATCGATTGTGCCCCAGGATCCTGTTGCCGGCCCGTGTCGGGATTAATCGCGGCTTCCGGTTGTTCGAGCGCGGCGCGCGCGATCGCAGCCGCGGCCTGTTCTCCATATTGTTGCTGCCAGCGTCCAAGCATCCAGCCGGGGAGGCTCAACTCGGTGGCTTTGTCCGGCCACGTTACGGGCGAGCGATTCACTTTGCGCAGGACAGCGTTCACGAACCCGGCGGCGGACCGCTTGTGAGCTTGCTTGACCAGCTCGACACTTTCGGTCACCGCCGCGTGGGCCGGGATTCTGTCGAGATAGCGGAGTTGGAAAATACCCATGCGGAGTGCAATGCGGACTTCGTCGTCGAGCTTGGGCTGCTTGCGGCCGGAGAAGTATTCTATGAGGTAATCGAGCTGGGCTTGATATCGCAGGCATCCGAGAACGATGCTTTCGGCCAGGGCGAGATCGCGCAGGTCGCCCGATTCGCGGCGGAGCAGGTCGGTGGCATATCCACCGCCGTGGACGCGCTGGAGTACTCGGAAGGCTATTTCGCGGGCTGGGGACACTCTTTCAAGTATGGCCGCAAATGAACGCGAATGAACGCGAATGGGCCGCCGCTGGTTCTACAATCGCTTTGCGTGCCTGAGTGTCCGCATTGTGGCCTGCATTTCCCTCACGGATCTGTACTTTGTGATTGTGGTTTCGACCTGAGCGATCCCAAAAGCCCGTCCGACACTACCCCCTACTCTTCCTGCCCGGATTGCATCTCGTCTTATGCGTTGTAGTCGAGTTAAATCCCAATGATTGGCAGTGGTTTCCGGTGTTCGTCATTGACCTTCCCTTTTCTCTGTTGTGGCGATTTTTCGCGCCGGTTCATAGGCAATTGCCGCCGTTTGCCATCTTCGGCATCCTCGGAACAGTGTGGTGGTATTTCGTCGCGATCTTAATTCGGGTAGTCCCTACCTGGCATCCGCGAGATGGCCTCACCTAGTAGTCATGTTCATTCGCGGCTAACCGCCTGCTAAAATAAGAGGCTTGACCGAACTCGAACAGCGGCGCCGCAGCGTCCAGACGGCGCTGGCCGGGCATAAGATTGAGGCCCTGCTGGTCAGCTCTCCTGCCAACATCCGATATCTCACGGGTTATGCCGGCTCCAACGGGCTGGCCTTGCTGACTCCTTCCGAGACGCATTTCTTCACCGACCCCCGCTACGCGCTCGAAGCTTCCGCGACCATTACCTGCAAACTGCATATCGCCAAGCGCCCGCTGATTGAAGAAGTCGCCGGGATCGTGAAGCGCAAGAAGCTCAAGAAGATTGGAGTCGAGCCTGCCTGGTTGAACCTAGACCAGCATCAGAAGTTGAAAGATCTGTTGCCTCTGGGCGCTTCGCTCAAGCCGCTTCCTGGAATTGTGGATACACTTCGGATGACCAAGTCGCCGGCGGAGATCGACTACATCCGCAAGAGTGTCCGGGTCAATTCTGAAGCCTACGCGCGGACTCTTAGAAGAGTTCGTTTAGGGATGAGGGAGCGGGACATTGCCGCCGAGCTGGATTATCAGATGCGGCTTCACGGCGCTGAAAAGCCGGCTTTCGACACGATCGTCGCGGCGGGCGCACGGACAGCGCTTCCCCATGCCCAGCCGACAGATAGACGACTGGAAGAGAATGACCTCCTGCTGATCGACATGGGAGCCTGTTTGGATGGCTACATGAGCGACATGACCAGGATGGCCTTCCTGGGCCCTCCTACAAAGCGCGTGAAGACCCTCTATGACGCGGTCCTGGAGGCGCAAATGGCCGCTATCGAGGCCGTGCAGCCCGGGGTCACGGCGGCGCGAGTGGACGGGGCGGCCCGGGAAGTGTTAAAACGACGTGGATTGGACCGGCAGTTCGTCCATTCTACCGGGCACGGCCTGGGCCTCGAAATCCATGAGAGCCCCCGCATCGGAAAAAAGGACCAGACCAAATTAACCGCCGGGATGGTGATTACCATCGAGCCGGGCGCCTATATCGACAGCTTTGGAGGTGTTCGCATTGAAGACACCGTGCTGGTTACCCCCAACGGCTGCGAAATCCTCACCCCCACGACCAAGGAATTTGTTCACCTGTAATTAACCGCGTATGACAATTGACGAGATCAAGGAACTTCTGGAGCTGTTTAACGATAGCGGCGTGGGGGAGCTCGAGATCGAGCGTGAGGGCGAGAGGATTCGCATCCGCAAGGCCGGGCAGACTCCGGAATACCAGCTTTCCCCGGCCTTGACGGCCGCTCCGCAGCCGCAGGAAGCCACCGTTGCCGCTGAACCGGCCGCCATCGCGCCGGCTGCGGGTGAAGAAGGTTCGGGGCAGATTCTGGTGAAGTCGCCGATCGTGGGTACCTATTACGATGCTGCATCGCCGGGGTCGGCGCCCTTCGTCAAAGTGGGCGACGCGGTCGAGCCCGGCCAGGTCCTCTGCATCATCGAGTCCATGAAACTGATGAACGAGATTGAAGCGGAAACCGCCGGGGTAGTCGCCGCGAAGCTCGTCGAGAATGGCCGTCCAGTGGAATATGGAGAAGCGCTGTTCTCGATCCGGCCGCGCTAATATGTTTAAGAAAATTTTGATCGCCAACCGGGGCGAAATTGCTGTGCGGATCTTGTGCGCCTGTAAGGACCTGGGCATTCGCACGGTGGCGATCTACTCGGAAGCCGACCGCCATAGCCTGCACACGCGCTTCGCCGATGAAGCCATTTGCGTGGGTCCAGCAAAGAGCGCGCGCAGTTACCTCGACATTCACGCAGTGATGAGCGCGGCTGAAATCACGAATTGCGACGCAGTTCATCCGGGCTACGGATTTCTATCGGAGAACGCCGATTTCGCGGAGGTGTGCGAGACCAGCGGGCTGAAGTTCATCGGTCCCCCCGCCGGCGTGATCCGCCGCATGGGTCTGAAGCAGATTGCGCGCGCCGCCATGGAAGAAAACGGCGTGCCGATTCTGCCGGGTTCCGCGGGCATCCTCAAGAGCCCGGAAGAAGCCATCGAAATTGCGGAGCGTATTGGATACCCGGTGATGATCAAAGCCTCGGCGGGCGGCGGCGGGCGGGGCATGCGTATCGTCCGGCAACAGGAAGAACTGGGGCCCTTGATGGCGCAGGCGCAGGCCGAAGCGGCGGCGGCATTTTCCTGCGGCGACCTCTATATGGAGAAGCTGGTCGAAAATCCGCGCCATATCGAATTCCAGGTTTTAGCCGACCAGCACGGCGAAGTCGAGATTCTAGGCGAGCGCGAATGCTCCATCCAGAGGCGGCATCAAAAGCTGATCGAAGAATCGCCTTCGACCGCCATGACGCCGGACCTGCGCAAATGTACTGGGGATCGTTTACGAGCCGCGCTGAAGGCGGTGGGGTACACCAACGCCGGCACCGTTGAATTTCTGATGGACGCGGCAGGCAAGCTGTACTTCATTGAAGTAAACGCCCGCATCCAGGTTGAGCATCCGGTCACCGAAATGGTCACCGGTGTCGATCTGGTCAAGAGCCAGATCCTGGTGGCCGCGGGCAAGAAGCTGGACGAAATCCTGACGCGTCCGGTTCAACTGCGAGGCCACGCCATCGAGTGCCGCATCAATGCCGAGCATCCCGATACTTTCGTTCCGTCACCGGGGACCATTACTGGCTTAAACCTGCCGGGAGGCGCCGGCATCCGTGTGGATACCGCGGCGTATCAGGATGGCGTGGTCTCGCCATATTACGACTCGCTGGTGGCCAAGCTGATTGCCTACGGATCCGATCGCGCGGAAGCTGTTGCCCGGATGCAGCGCGCTCTGGGAATGTTTGTGGTGGAGGGTATCTATACGTCGATTCCCTTGCATCAGCGTCTCCTCAAGCACCCCGAATTCATCGCCGGCCGGATCGACACCGGGTTCCTGAGCCGTCACGGATTCCTGGTCGAGAAGAAATAAGCCCGCAGTACTGGGGTTCCGAAGGTCCTAGGCGTGCTATACTTAGCCAGTCAACGTCATTTCTTGGAGGAGAAGTGGCACCTGACAACGTATTAAGCGCCCTGCTTTTCGGAGGATCAGCGGCCGCTGCTAGAAACCACCAGGACGATCCCCTTTGGGTGTCTATCTGCTCCCTAGCGGTTTTCCCCGGTCTGTCTTCCTCTGGTTGTAAGGTTACCTTAGTACGGAATTAGGTAACATCTCTACCCCAATCTTTATGGGCCTCTGAATTGTTCAGAGTACCAGTACCGCGTATTATCGGGACGGAGCACAAGAGGAAGCCTATGGAAACTGTAAGCGAACCCATCAACGACAGCCCTCAAACCACGGAAAAGAAGAAGACCACGGTGCGGATTCTTCTGGCGGACGACCATCCGATCGTTCGCGACGGCTTGAAGAAGCTCCTCCAGCTAGAAGACGACTTCGAGGTGGTGGGCGAGGCCGGCGACGGCCGCGAGGTACTGGAGAAGGTCCATGAACTGGATCCCGATGTACTCCTGCTCGATCTCCGTATGCCCAACCTGGACGGCCTATCGGCCCTGCAGGCGCTACAGCAGACCAACAAGCGGACCCGCGTCATCATCCTGACGGCTTCCGAGGATAAGAACGAGTTCGTGCAGGCGATGAAGCTGGGATGCAGCGGTATCGTGCTGAAGCAGACGGCTCCCGATTTGATTGTGAAGAGCATCCGCAAGGTCAATTCCGGCGAAATCTGGCTGGATTCGCTTACCACGGCAGCGGTGATGCGGCACTTCTCTACCGGTCAGGAACAGTCCGGCGGCGGCGGAGGTGGCAAAAGCCGTGAGCGCAGTCCTCTTTCGACCCGCGAGCGGGAAATCGTCGTGCTAGTGGCCCAGGGCTACAAGAACAAGGAAATGGCCGAGAAGATGTTTATTAGCGAGCAGACGGTCAAAAACCACCTGCATAACATCTTCGACAAACTGGGTGTTTCCGATCGGCTGGAACTGGCGCTCTATGCGATCCATAAGGGCTTGCATCTGGCCCCGGACACGACGCCAGCGCCTTAGGGGCTTATACTGTCTTATCTTTCGAGTAGCACAGCGGCTCCAGCCGGCATTCCGCGCAGCGCGGATTCCTGGCAATGCACAGCGCCCGCCCGTGATGGATGATCTGGTGCGAGAAGAGAATCCACTTCTCTTTGGGAATGATCTTGACCAGATCCTTCTCGATCTTGCCCGGATCGGTTTCCTTAGTCAGATCCAGCCTCCGCGAGACTCTCTGGACATGGGTATCTACCACGACTCCGGAGGCAATCCCAAAGGCAGTGCCCAAAACTACATTGGCGGTCTTCCGCGCGGCTCCCGGTACCGTTAAGAGCTGATCGATGTCGCGCGGAATTTCGCCCTTGAAATCCGTAAGTATTTTGCGCGCCGCGCCTATCACCGATTTGGACTTGTTGTTGAAGAAGCCGGTAGAGCGAATATCCTGGGCCAGTTCTTCTTGCTTGGCCGAGGCGAAATCCTGAATGGTGGGATATTTCCTGAACAGACCGGGCGTGACCATGTTGACCCGCTTATCGGTGCACTGGGCTGAGAGAATGGTCGCCACCAGCAGCTCCCACGGGTTGGAATGATGCAGAGCGCAGGTGACGCCTGGATACATCTGATCGAGAGTCGCGAGGATCTTTTTGACACGTGCAGCGCGCTCAGCCGCGTTCTTAGGCTTTTGTGGCCGGGCGGCCTTCGGACTAGTCAAAATCGATATCCCGCTTGGGTGGCGGCTCGTCCGGATTCTCCTTGGCGAGCTTCAGCATCTCGTCGAATTTCTTGTTTAGCACATCGTGATGCATTTTGTGCTCCGCGACAGATTTCTCGAATGCATTCTCGCGCCGGCCGGCTTCGGTCTTGAAGCGGTTCACCGCAGCCTCCATATCGGAGAACGTGGCGGGCTTCTCGTGCGCTTTGTGCCGGATCACGGCCGACGTAGCGGGATCAATGTGCAACTCCGCCTGGCAGCAGGGGCATGTCACGGTAATGAGTGCCGGCTTCGCCATCCCAAACTATAGTAACAAGGAGTAAACTAATCGGAACAGGAGAGCGAGCATGTTTGCAGAATTCAAGAAGTTCGTCATGCGGGGGAACGTGCTGGACTTGGCGATCGGTGTCATCATCGGCGCCGCGTTCGGCAAGATTGTGACCTCGCTGGTCAACGATATTCTGATGCCCGTGGTGGGACTCGCGGCGGGCGGGATGGATTTTTCGAATTTCTTCGTGAGCCTGAACGGTCAGAGTTATCCAACGCTGGCAGCGGCAAAAGCGGCAGGAGCTCCAACGATCAACTATGGCCTCTTCGTCAATACGGTTCTTGAGTTCATGATCGTGGCGTTCGTGATCTTTGTGATCGTGAAGCAGGTGAACCGGTTCATGCCCGCGCCGCCCCCTCCAGCCGCAAGCACCAAGGATTGCCCGCAGTGTTTTACTAAGATTCCGATACCGGCTAAGCGCTGCCCTGCCTGTACGTCGACGCTATGAGTAGGACAGGCGATCTTGTCGCCTGTCTCAGAAGTCCCGCGACAGGCGGCCCGCTTAGGATAAACCAGCCGCCTGTCCTACCAAAATAAAAGAGCCCACCGTTGCCGGCGGGCTCTTCGTTGTGCACCAGGGAAAATAGTCTTAGCGGCGCTTAAGCGTCGGACGCTCGTCGTCATCGCCCTTGCTGTCCGCGTCGCCGGACCCGGAGCCTGATCCCGGTCTCTTGCGAAGCTGAGGCTTGTTGGGATCGCCACTCTTGTCGTCCACCTTGCGGCGATTTTCGATCATGGCCAGCCGATTCTTAACCTCGTTAAACTCCGAGGTGTTCACCACATATTCCGGACGAGCTTCCAGGTTCTGCTGGATGTTTTTCTGAGCCGCCTGAATCCGATCGTCAGTCATCGGATGACTGGAGAACAGTTCGGCCACGGCTCCATGCTTCTTCTTTTCCAGCGCCTCGATTTTTTCGAAGAAATCCACGAACGAGGCCGGATCATAGCCGGTCTTGTACATGTACTGGAGGCCCAACATATCGGCGTCGGATTCGTACGCGCGTGAGAACTTGAGCAAGCTCATCGGAACCAGGAAACCGGCTGCCTGGCGGATGCCATACCCGGCCCAGCCGCCCATGAAGATCAGGGGAATCGACATATAGTTAGCCAGCTCAGCCTTGGTGGCCTGGCGCGTCCCATGGCGAGCCGCGACGTGCGCGATCTCATGCGCCATCACGCCCGCTAACTCGGCTTCGTTGTCGGCCTTCAGAATCAGGCCCGTATTTACGAAGAAAAAGCCGCCCGGCAGCGCGAAGGCATTAACCGATTCGTCTTCTACAACTTTGATAGTGAAAGGAACCTTTGCGTCGGAATTGCGGACGATGTTCTGTCCCACGCGATTGACATACTCAGCCACGATGGGATCGTCGATGATCTTGGCCTGCCGCTCGACTTCCTGCGCCAGCTGCTTGCCGAGCGCAATCTCCTTCTCGAGCGAATAGAAGTTCGGGCCGCGGGCGACGTCGCGATTACCAATCTCGTCGGGATCCTTCTTTTTGTCCTTTTTTTTGTCGTCCTTTTTGTCCTTAGCCACCTTGGTGGTTGGATCGGAGGACGGCTGATCCGTGGACTTCGTGTCCGCGGCAAAACTTGAGAAGGCCGAGGTGAACAGGGAGAAACCGACGATCGTGGCGAGTCCTAGCAAACGACGCATGAAACGGACTCCTTTCGTTACGAGTATAACGCTCTTTAATGTGACGCCGCCGCGCGGCAGCGGTTACAAAGAATTTTGTCCTAGGGCGGCCGCTAACCGTGGCCAAGGTACATTAGCCAGCTCAGGCCGAACAGGGCGCCGAGGAAGCAGACGAAGCAGTAAATCGCATACCGAAACCGCTCCCGGTCGGTGCGCTTCGTGACAATGCCCAGAATTACGGAGGTAATCAGCGCGAACAGGATCGAAGCCTCGAAATGTGAAAGGTTTACCTTGGGCACCTTAGTCTTTTCTCCGTGTCGCGATTTCGAAGGCATCCACGATCCCGAGCAGGTTCAGCAAGCCTGCGGCAACCAGGAACTTGGCGCCATAATCGTGCACGTGCCCGGCGACGTCCGGTTGCGCATACCCCAGCCACACGCTCAGGAAATAAAGAATCCCGGATAGCAGGTTGCCCACAAACCCCCCGTAATAGATCACGGTGGTGAGCAGATCGCCGCTTTGAGGCGAGAACAGCGCGCCACGCATCATCAGCCCCAGCAGGTACATGGAGGTGACACATGCGGCGATCAAGGCTCCGCGTCCGGGCCGCTTGAGCAGCACGTGTCCGGCTCCCGGAACGATCCACGCCAACAGGATCACGGGAAGCCAAGGCGCGGAGGGCGCTTCCGGAGCAATCGACGGTCTTGCGGGTGGTGTAACAGGAAATGCGCCGGGGCTATCGCTCACAGAATCATTTTATCTCATCTGCCATTATCCCCTTGACGCCTTCCGCGCTGGGGCCTCGAAGTTTGACCCGCACTCCCACCTCGCCGTTACCGGATATGGGCACACTCAGGGTGCCCCCTACGTCGGTATCAAGGAATTCCAGTTCCTGGTCGTCGATTTCCACGGCGTATTCGGAGCGAGGAGCCAAGCCTAATACAAATAGGGTTTCGTTCGCCACATGGAACTGCGCGGAGTTCTTCGCCGGGGCGCTGGTAATGGTCGCGGTTCCGACCTGAACCGGACTGACGGCCGCGCCTTGCCGCAACGTTTGAAGCTGTCCGTTCTGGAAGAGTTGCAGGCGTCCGTCAAAGTAGCCGATCCAGGTGGCGTCCTCGTCCCAACTGGTGCGGGCGAAAACCTCGCCGGAGTACGGTTCATGAAACACCAGAGGCGCATGATCGTAATTCAAACCCGGTTGATACGGATTGGCCCACAGAAATTCGTAGACCGAGCCGAGGCTTCCCCGCATGATAAATCGGTCACGGATCAGCCAGCCCTGCAATAGCTGGCTATCGGGCGCATTCGTATCGTAGGCCACCATGGCCAGCGCGGCGGCGCGAGACATGGCCGCATCGGCCGGATCGGGATCGCCATCATGCAGATATACAGGAACCAGAAATTCATTTTCGGCTCCAGTGAAAGGAGCGGGATAGTGGCCGGTCATATGCGCTAGTGGAAGATCCTTGAAATAGCCAGCGGCGGATTCGCGCAGATCCATCTTGACGTTGTCGCGGAGCACGTGCAGCATTTCATACAGGGCGTATCGTTGTTCACGCGGAAGGACGGCGCGTCCCGCTGCCAGTTGCGGCACGATTTCCGCCCGCCACCAGTTCTGGACGATCTCGCTTAACACGGCATTGCCTTGATCCGGCAGGCGGTCGGCCAGGGCAATAGCCGCGAATACACGGGCGTTTTGGCCGCGGACGTCGTTAATGGACGTGACCGCTGGTTTGGCGAGAGCGGTCTGGATTTTCGCCGCCAGACGATCGGATTCCGCCGGCGTCAGGGCCGGTCCGCACCAATCGAATACTAAGGCCAGTTGGCGGAGGACACTTGCGTTGGGCTCCGCCATGTCTTTAAGGGCCCAGTCGATCGCCTGTTTGGCTGCGCTTACCTGGCGCGTGACTTGGTAATACAGCGCCCATGCGAAACCGGGTTCAGCCATCGGCGCTCCGCCTGAAATCAACGCCTCGAACTGCTCCCAGCGCGGCGACTGACGCTCGCGTTCGCGCTGCAGCAACCGAAGCCGTTGCGGAGTCAGCAGCAGCCGTGGAGCGTCGCGATAGACGTGGAAATCGTCATCCGCTGAGTTCTGGGCCCCTAGCAGACCTACCCCTAGCAGGCCCACCCCTAGGCAGCGCACAACGATCAGCGAGCTAGAGGCCATGCCCCGCACGGACACAATTGTGTCACAGCGACACACCCACCGAGGCAAGACCCCGCAACCGAAGCAACGTAGTAGTACTCAAGTGATTGAAATAGAGGATGTAACGCTTGGCAGTGAGAGTGCTCTTCTTAGCTGTGAATTGATGAAGTACTCTTGAAAACCTGCCCTCTGTTTGCAACAGGCTCGAGCGGAAGAAGCGAGGGGCTATATCTAGCGTGCTTGCGGGAGACGGTGTTGAAATTTCAAACCGCTCCTTCTTTCGTTGGTGCAAGTTGCAATCAGAGGGGTTTTTTATGGGCGAGTCTTCTTAACGATCTTCCTGGGTCCGAGGTCTCAGTCTGGACTGCTCTGTTGAGGAACTTGATTGGACGCGGGCCTCAGCAGAGTGGATTGGAAGGACGCCGGGATCCGCCGCCCGAAATGGGCGAGCCGCATCGGAAACGGTAAATACACCTCGCAGTCCGCTTCCGATGCGGTTTTTCTAGCGATCCCAGCATAACTCTTTTATTCACCACCGCCTAGACCTATCCTTCTCCCGTACCCGACATTTCCCGGTACTACAACTTTCAGTGCCCTCTCGGGTGGCGAAACCGCTCTGGAACTATTGGTTCTGGGGGTGGACGCCGTTGCATACTACGCCGTGCGCAACCTTCTCGCGGCGCGTCCTCTAGCGCTAAACCCTAACGCCCCGGCCATGAGCAGCGTGACCCTGGTAATTCGGTTCACGCGACACTGGATCCACTACGGCTTTTTGGGCCACACCTTCCTTTGCGTTCTGATTGCGGCCGTCGAAGGCCTAATGGGCCGCTGAAACTGGCGAGCAAGACCTCGATTAGTCTTGCCTCCCCGGCGACGTTGCCTTAAACTAAAGCTTAATTCGCGTCTAGACGATTCATACCTGTAGTTTCGGCGCTTCTCGCACTGCCCACGTCGGCAATTGCTTCAGGAAGAAGCAGCTCAGATTTATCCTATTTATTAACTTTCTGTAATTACTTAATTGCGGATAATTTGAAACTCTTTTCAGTTTGAGGCGCTTAATAATCTAAAAGCCTACGCATGGATTTCCGGCTGCCGGTCTCTGCGACCCGATTTCTAATCCTTCACTACCATATTTTCAAAAATGGTGGCAGCACGATTACGTCTATTCTCGAACGTGAATTTCGTAACGGTTTTGCAACCGTGCATGGGCCCGATGATGTCTCGGTGGTGGATCAAGCCAGCTTGGCCCACTTTGTCGCGGACCATGCATCTATACAGGCGATTTCGAGCCATCATCTTCGCTATCCCAAGCCGGTTTTGCCGGACACAATTGTTTTTGACTGCTGTTTTTTGCGCAACCCGCTGGATCGCCTGCAATCGTTGTACTCTTATTTTCAAAACATCCTTGCCGACGATCCGCTATGCCGTTTGGCCAGGCAGGAACCGCCGCGATCTTTCTTCAAGAAGCTGATCGATAATGCGCCGCACCTGATCAGCAATGTCCAGGTAACGATGCTAGCCTCGGGCGGGGCGTTCACGCGGCCGGTGGATACTTTTGATGTGGATGTCGCGTCGGACGTCGTGGGTAAGATGGCGATTCCGGGGCTCGTGGAGAAATTCGACGAAAGCCTGGTCGCAGCGGAATATTTCCTGAAGCCGGCGTTTCCTCGCCTTAAGTTGGACTACCTTCCCCAGAATGTCAGCCGTCCATTAGGAGGAGACCCGTCTGATCGTCAGGAATGGCTTAAGCATTCCTGGGGGCTCGAGTTATACGCGACTCTCACGCGTCTCAACCAGTGCGATCTGGAGTTGTGGCGCCGGACGGAGCGGGAAATCACGCGCAGAATCGATCTGGTCCCGGATGCGGACCAGCGCCTGGCGGACTTCCGCGCACGCTGTCCCACGCGCCAGGCCGAACACACCTACCAGCGCATACACATCGCCTAAGTTAAGCCCAGCGCCAATCGCGAATTTCGGGCATATCATCGCCATAGCGAGCGATATACAGCTTGTGCTCGATGAGCTTATCGTGCAGGAGCCGTTTCTGGGCGGCCGCACGCTCCGCCAAACCCGGCACGCGGTCGATTACATCGCCCGCCAGGTGAAACCGGTCCAGATCGTTCACCACCGTCATATCGAAGGGCGTAGTGGTGGTTCCCTCTTCCTTATACCCGCGCACGTGCAGATTGTCATGATTGGTTCTCCGGTAAGTCAGGCGATGAATCAACCAGGGGTAGCCATGAAAGGCAAAAACGATGGGCCGATTTTTGGTAAATAGCGCGTCGAACTCGTCGTCGGCCATCCCGTGAGGATGTTCGGTCCGAGGCTGGAGCGCCATCAAATCCACGACGTTCACGACACGTATTTTCAAGCCGGGAATGTGCTTGCGCAGCCAATCGACCGCGGCTAGTGTTTCTAGTGTCGGAACATCGCCCGCGCATGCCATCACCACATCAGGTTCAGCATTGCCACTAGTACCAGCCCAATGCCAGATGCTGGCTCCGGCAGTGCAGTGCGCGACCGCGGCATCCATATCGAGCCACTGCAACGCCGGCTGTTTTCCCGCGACGATCACATTAATATACTGGCGGCTGCGCAGACAATGGTCGGCGACTGACAGCAACGTGTTCAGGTCGGGCGGAAGATACACGCGCACGATCTCCGCCTTCTTATTGATCACATAGTCAATAAATCCCGGGTCTTGATGGCTGAACCCATTATGATCCTGACGCCAGACATGCGACGTTAGGAGATAGTTCAAGGACGCAATCGGCGGGCGCCAGGCGATATGGCGCGTGACCTTCAGCCATTTGGCGTGCTGGTTGAACATCGAGTCGATGATGTGGATGAAGGCCTCATAGCAGGAAAAGAATCCGTGCCGTCCAGTGAGCAGGTAGCCTTCGAGCCATCCCTGGCACATGTGCTCGCTCAGCACCTCCATGACGCGGCCGTCAGGGGAAACGTGATCGTCGGATGGAAGAATCGTAGCCTCAGACATCCGTCCGGTCACCTCGAAGACGGCATCTAACCGGTTCGATGACGTCTCATCCGGACCGAAGATGCGGAAGTTGTCGGCATTGAGCTCGATGGTGTCGCGCAGCATGCGCCCCAGCGCCCGCGTAGCTTCGCCCATTTCAACGCCGGGCGCGGTTACCGGCACAGCGTATTTGCGGAAATCGGGCAGGCGCAGTTCACGCAACAGCAGGCCCCCATTGGCGTGTGGATTACAGCCCATCCGCCGCGTTCCTTTGGGCGGCAGTGCTGTAAGCTCCGGAATCGGACCGCCGATGTCATCGAAGAGTTCCTCGGGTTTATAGCTTCGCATCCACGTTTCGAGCATTTTCAGATGCTCGGGCTTGCTGGCGAGCTCGGTCAGAGGCACTTGGTGCGCTCGGAAAGTGCCTTCCACCTGTAACCCGTCGACTATCTTCGGACCGGTCCAGCCTTTAGGCGTGACCATGACGATCATGGGCCACACGGGGTGTTTCGTGTGCCCATGCTCACGAGCCTGTTTCTGAATAGCCCGGATTTCTTCGATCACGCCGTCGAGGGTCGCGGCCATCTGCTGGTGCACGAGTGCCGGGTCGGAGCCTTCGACAAAATGCGGCTCATAGCCGTAGCCCTGGAGCAGACTGATCAGTTCGCTCCGATCGATGCGGGCCAGCACCGTCGGCCCGGCGATTTTGTAACCGTTCAGATGAAGAATCGGAATCACTGCGCCGTCGCGCACGGGATTCAGGAATTTGTTCGAGTGCCAGCTGGCCGCCAGCGCGCCGGTCTCGGCTTCGCCATCGCCCACCACGCAGCACACGAGAAGATCGGGATTGTCGAAGGCCGCGCCATAGGCGTGCAGGAGGGAATACCCCAGCTCGCCTCCTTCATGGATAGAGCCGGGCGTTTCCGGCGCAACATGGCTTGGAATCCCGCCCGGAAACGAAAACTGCTTAAACAGCCTCTGCATTCCCTGGGCATCCTGCGTGATATTCGGGAACCGTTCCGTGTAGCTTCCCTCCAGCCAGGAATTGGCGACCATGCCCGGACCTCCGTGGCCCGGACCGCATACATAGATCATGTTGAGATCGTATTTCACAATCGCGCGATTGCAGTGGACGTAGATGAGATTAAGCCCCGGCGTGGTTCCCCAGTGGCCCAGCAGCCGCGGCTTGATGTGCTCCAGTTTTAAAGGCTCGGTCAGCAGCGGATTGTCGTAGAGATAAATCTGTCCGACTGACAGATAGTTTGCAGCGCGCCAGTATGCATCGATACGACGAAGCTCATCGGACGAGAGCGGACCCACAGGCTCCAGCGTAGCGGATTGCTCGTTACGTAGTCAGATACTAAGAACAGGGCACGGAGAATCGCGCACGATCGAGTAAAGCCTGGACCAGACCCGGCTGACGATTCCCCGGTCATGCCCACGGCCCATGACGAGGAGGTCTGCTTTCCGTCGGACGATTTCCTTATGAATTCCGTCGGCAACCCCCGCATCGAGGACGACGTCCGGCACATCGAGATTTAGACGATCCTTCAACTCGCGCATACGAGCATGTCCCGCCTCAATCAAATCCTTACGGTACGGAGTGAAGTCGATTTCGGGCGTCGCCGGCGGCATTTCGAGTACGTGCAGCAGCGAAAGGCTCGCATGATAGGACTTGGCGAGCGCCGCGGCCGCCCGGAGAGTCGCCTCGGATTCCTGGGTTTCGTCCAACGCGCAGATGATGGATTTATAGGGGACCGTGGGCGCATGCTCCTCGATGGCTGTCCCGGTGCTGGTCCAGACGGCGGCGCTGACATCGTGCAGCACCTTGGCCGTGACCGAGCCAAGCAGTAAGCGCCGGATCGGCCCGCAGCCACGGGTCGGCATCATCACCAGATCGGCACCCTGGTGCTGCAGGACTTTGTGAATGATGGCGCCCGCCTCACCTTCCTCGGTCATAACCTCGGCGTATTGGGCGGGGAACACCTGGGCTGCGAACTCTCTCAGCCGCTGCGATTCTATATGGCGGGCTTCCTCCGAAATCTTGGGATCCGCGTAGGCCAGATCGCTATACACCAGAACGTTTTCGACGTCTCGATTCGCGAATACCGGCCGCAAGGCGTAGGCATGAAGTAAACTCAATTCGGCGTCGAAGTGCTGGGCCATATCCTTCACGTAAGGAATCATGGCCGTGCATGATGGGGAATAATCCACCGGAAACAAGATTTTTTTGAAAGGCAGCATAGCACCCTCTATTGTGCATTTTCGCGATCAACACGGGAAACTGGCGAAAGTGCATGCTGTACTTCACGATCGGTCACCTGCGTGAAATCCTCATACCAGGTCCCAACCGAGTAGAAGGGCTCGGGAGAAGAGAGGCATACTACTTTATCGGCGTCCCGGCGCAGTGCCTCACAAGTCTCGCGAGGACCCACGGGCACGGCCACGATAATGCTTTTGGCCCGCTGCCGACGCAGGGCGCGAACCGCCGCCAACATCGTTGAGCCGGTAGCCAGACCATCGTCGACGACGACCACCTCGCGGTCATGGATATCGACCAAGGAACGCGTCCCGCGATATAGGCGGCTCCGACGTAATATCTCGGCCTGTTCGCGCGCGGTGACTTCCTCAATGACCTCCGGTGCAAGCTCGCAATCCTGGACAAGATCCTGGTTGATAATCTGCACAGGAACCTCAGAGCCGGGTGCTTCGGCGATTGCGCCGAATGCCAGTTCAGGCTGCCAGGGGACTCCCAGCTTGCGGACCAGGAACACATCCATGGGTGCGCTCAGTAAGTCGGCAACGATGCGCGCCACCGGAACCCCGCCTCGCGGAAGGCCCAGAACCACGACGTCAGGCCGATTCCCGTAGGTGGCAAGAGCTTGCGCCAGCAGGCGGCCAGCTTCTTCCCGATTGCGAAACATCATGTCACTAAAGTTAGTTAGTGGATGGTCCGCGTCTTGCGGTTCATGTAATCCATCAACAGGTATTGCCCCAGGTTATGGGGCGTGGTGAAGTACGCCTTACCGCGGCACAGCTGGGTCACCTTCTGGATGAACTGCACCAACCCGTAATCGCTGGCCAGCATGAAGGTGTTGATCAGGATGTTCTGGCGCTTGCAACGGTTGACCTCCTCAAGCGTGCGGCTGATCACCAGGGGATCGAGGCCAAAGGCGTTGCGGTAGATGCGCCCGTCTTCGAGCGTCAACGCACTGGGCTTGCCATCGGTGATCATGATGATCTGCTTCATATCTTTGCGTTCTTGATTGAGCAGACGCTGCGCCAGGATCAAGCCTTCGCGTGTATTAGTGTAATAGGGACCAACTTGCACACGGGCAAGCTGCTCGATCCGAAGCTCCTCGGCCGAATCGTGGAACAGGACGCAGCGCAGCGAATCGCCGGGATACTGCGTCCGGATCAGGTGCGAGAGAGCCATCGCGACCTTCTTCGCCGGCGTGAAGCGATCTTCGCCATAGAGAATCATGCTGTGGCTGCAATCGAGCATCAACACTGTGGCGCAGGAGCTTTGATACTCGGATTGGTGTACGTGCAGGTCTTCGTATTCAAGATTCAGCGGCAGCTTGACGCCTTCACGCTGCATCGCGGAGAAGAGAGTCTGGCACACATCCAGATTCATGGTGTCGCCGAACTCGTACTGCTTGGCCGCGCCGGTGGTTTCGACGCCGGTAGCCAGATCCCGCGTATCATGTGCTCCAAAACTTGAGTGGCCGAGTGATCCCAGCAGATCCTTGAGCGTCTTGAAGCCAAGGAAATCGACACTCTTGTCGGTGATCTTGACGTCGACTTTGCCTTCCTGCTTGCCCGCGCCGCCGGACTGCTGTTCGGTATTGATGTAGCCTTCATCCACCAGTTTCTGGACCAGCTTGCCGAGCAACTGATCCATCTCTTCCTCGCTCATGCTTTCGAGCTTTTGCTGGATCTGCTCGGCACGCTCGGGATCGAAGAATTCGCCGCGCTGGAGGGCTTCTTCAATGGCGCGCTTGAGCTCGTCGAGCGAGTGCTCGTTGAACTCGCTGAACTGCATGTAGGGGTTGTTGAAGCCGCTTTCGAGGAAGAAGTCGGAGAGCGCCTTCATGAGATCTTCGGCGCTCAGGCCGAGATCCTCGCCCGTGTACTTCGAATAGCGTACGGATTTCATGCGGGCGCGGGAACCTCCCTCATTCAAGCTACCACGTGGAGGTTGTGCAGCTATCCGCAGTGCGCTGGTTGCATCGCCCTAGGATTTGGGACGGATTCTTGTTCTCCAGACCGAGACGGATATACCGGATAGAAATGGCACCCACATGAGCGTGCCCGGAAGCGCGGCTAGAATGATGGAGGCCGCAGCAGCACCACTCCACGATAACCGGAGAATGAAGTAAGCGAAGGTTGCCACGATCGAGGAAAAGACCGAAGCGACAATGCTCCATGCAAACACATCCCTAAGGCGGCGGCGCCTCTCCCAAGGGCTAAACTGATCCCATTCGACAGCGCCCGTAAGCCATTCTCGACCGCAACGACAGATAGAGCGCTCTGGCCCCATCGCCTGCCACACGTGCGCTCTGCCAGGGTGAAGGTGTTTAGTTAGGTCCCTCTCGCAGTTATCACAGAAGTACGCATCGGCCCTATTAGGAAATGCGCTCGCAGGTAGTCGCGTCGGTGACCGATTCAGCTTGAGCGTCGTGAAACTCATCTCGCCGCCGCGTTCATTGGCGTGAGGATATCACTCTTGACGGGACGTGACCAGCGCTGGGACACACAACCAGCGCACTACCCGCCGAAAGCCGACCCAACCGGAAGCTCGCAGCCCGGCGATGCGAGAGGTTTGACACTTTCCTGCTCGGAATAGGCAACTACTGAGCGGTACTGCCCCCCCTGAGGATCGCGATGCACGATAATTCTCCGCCCAGGGATGTCGACAACCCAATACTCGACGATGCGGGCGCGTGCGTAGAGTCGCGCTTTGGTCGTCAGATCGAAGCCCAGTGTAGAATCCGATATCTCCACTACCAGGCGAAGGTCCGCCGGTTGCGGGTTGTCCTTGAATTCGCGCGAGAGTTTCGCAAGGACGATGAGATCGGGCTCGGGTTCATTGGTCGGATTATCCTCCGGAGCCACGTCAATGGGGGCTTCCTGATTCACGTACTGTTCCCCGAAAACTCTGAGAAGCCACGCATGCACAGCGGCAATGGCATTGGCGTGCGGACGTTTCTTGCCCATCTTGCTGATCAGTTCTCCTTCGATCAACTCAAGATGCTGCTGTGCCCAGATACCGGATGTTTCGAGTGCCACGCACTCCTGGCGAGTCCAGCGTTTCCGCGGCGGTTCCGCGGGGGACGGGCGCGGTGTCTCTGTGACGACGGTGGGCATTACTTCTTGCCGACGCCGGCGGCGGGATCGCGGACTCTCTTGTTAAACTCCTTCTCGTCGATGGGGGCGAAGATCATCTCCAGCACCTCTGTCTTGCGCTGGGACGAATAAACAATCGGGCTGCTGGTCCACGGCTTGCTATACAACGCCGGATCGCGAACGGTGATGGTCAGTTCGATTCTGTCCGGGCCGGTGCGCTTCCAGCGCTCCTCGATATGAGCGTCACCGCTGAACGGCGTCCCCCATTCGTCGAGCCACGCACGGTCATCCAGGCCGAGCGTCTCGACTACCAGCGTATCCGCCTCCCACTTACCGACCGAGTATCCATACCAGTAAGGGCCGGCCGGAAGGTCGTCCGGCGCGGGACGGCCATCCGTCCAGATTACCCGCCATGCCTTGGCCCATTCGAAGAGCTGGATCACCTTGCTGGGAGTCTGCACGATCTCAAAAGGCCGATTATAAATGAGCGTGCGATATAGAGCCGGTGGATTGGAGTCTCCGATCGTATCATTCCCGAACGCAGGAGGAACTTGGCGGGGCCCTTTCCCAGGTTTGTTGGCGTTGAACCGCGCGAGACCTTCGGGCGTAAAGGGGAGCGCTTCCGCGGTCCACTCGCTCATCGGATTCTGGGCGCCGCCTCCGCCGGATCGCGTATAGACGCCGCTAAGATCGGGCGCAGGCTTTTGTGCTCGCGCGGCCGGCGATAAGACGAAGGCGGCTAGAACCGCAGCAATCGCAAGGATTCGCATGGTGTTACTGTTGGTACGACTGCTTTCCATTCTGATTACCAGGAACTTTGCCATTTACCAGAAGTTTGCAGCCCAAGCATTCGCCCGAAGGAGTGCCGGCAAGCGAGGGATGTATTTCGATGGTCACCTCATCGCCGCGCTTCATGACGGTCTTGGTATAGCCGCGGCCCACCATCAGATTAGGGCTGAACATCTCAACGGAGTAGCTCACCACCTTGCCGCTATTGTCCTTCACGTCCAGGAATAGCGCGCAGTGTGGATTTCTCCACAGGAATTCGGTCACTATTCCCTTTAACGTGACCGTCTTCTTTTGATCGTAGGATGCGGCTGTTCCGTGATGCGCCAGCGCTGGAATCGCGCCTATGACCAACCCAAGCATCGCGAAACCGAGCTTCGCGGTCCTTCGTTTGTCCATTCCACTATCTCCTTGTGCCACGATATTAGCACCCTGTCGTGTGCGGGGATCGGGACCTCACTGGTAGTTCCTGCGCGACGCCTTGGCTTTGGGATCGTCGGGACTGGGCTCGCGCCGCCGCACCTCGGCCGTGTATCCGATTTCTTCATTGCGGCTGATCCGCCGATGCGCGTAGAGACCTTCGAGAATGAATTCGGCGGCCGCCGCCCGAACCGCATCCGGCTCGCTCGCGCCCAATCCCAATAGCTTGGTCTTTTCGAGCAATCCCTGGATGCCCGAAAGCTGCTTGATCATTTCCGACGACGGCTGCGTCTCGTCCAGCTTCAGCGACCCGCCCAGCTCGAACCACTGGATGATCGTCGACATATTCTCACCGTCGAAAATCCGCGTGTACACTTTGCCGACAGCCAGGCGAATCAGTTCGCGCGCGATGGCGTCGCCGCCTTTTAGCTCGCCTTCATACTCCAGTTCGAGCTTGCCGGTGATCGAGGGCAGCGCGGCGTAAATATCCATGACGCGAGGAACGGCGACCGGATCGCCGATCGAAAGAGCCCGCCTCTCGGCGTTCGAGATCACATTTTCGAGCACTGAAATTGGCAGCCGCTGGCTGACTCCGGAGCGTTTGTCGACACGCTTGTCTTCGCGAGCCGAGAATGCTAGTTGCTCCACCGCCTCGCGGATATAAGAAGGCACGCGGATCTCAATAGGCGCAGTCCGTTTGGCCCAGGACTCCTGCTCAGTGATCGTCATTCCATGGTCGAGCGCCACTGGATAGTGCGTCCGAATCTCGCTGCCGATGCGGTCCTTGAGCGGCGTGATGATCTTGCCGCGAGCGGTGTAATCCTCAGGATTGGCGGTGAACACCAGCATCAGATCCAGAGGCAGCCGCACAGGGTAGCCTTTAATCTGAACGTCGCCTTCCTGCATGATGTTGAACAAGCCCACCTGGATCTTGCCGGCCAGATCGGGCAGCTCATTGATCGCGAAGATGCCTCGATTCGCCCGCGGCAGCAACCCGTAGTGGACAGTCAGCTCGTCGGAGATGTTCTGCCCCGCGCGAGCGGCCTTAATGGGATCAATATCGCCGATCATGTCGGCAATGGTCACATCCGGTGTAGCGAGCTTCTCCACATAACGTTCTTCCCGCGAAAGCCATGCGATCGGTGTCGCATCGCCCATCTCGCGGAGCTTATCGCGACAAGCTTTGCAAATCGGCGCGAAGGGATTATCGCGAATCTCGCAGCCGGCGATGTAGGGAACACGCTCGTCGAGCAAAGTCGCCAGCATGCGGACCAGCCGGGTTTTTGCTTGGCCGCGCAGACCCAGCAAAATAAAATTGTGGCGCGAGAGCACCGCGTTTACTACCTGCGGAACAACCGTATCGTCGAATCCCACGATGCCTGGGAACAGCGGCTCGTGCTTCTGTATCCGGCAGATGAGATTCTCGCGCAGCTCGTCTTTAACAGTGCGCTGGGGGAGCTTGGCAGCTAGATCTTTGTAGGTACGCAGTGCTCCAAAGGTCTCGGGTAGGCCGGCGGCAGATTTATTCAAGACCGTACTCCTTAATAACGCGCACACCGTTCTGTGCGCTCATACGGCGATTGTATCAAT
>Ga0157369_10001505_pt1 | contig 28594 bp, 25 predicted proteins | sample C25metaG_FD_113461 | JGI IMG/M metagenome (GOLD analysis project Ga0157369, IMG submission 113461) | Corn rhizosphere microbial communities from Kellogg Biological Station, Michigan, USA - C2-5 metaG | ecosystem: Host-associated > Plants > Roots > Rhizosphere > Soil | place: USA: Michigan... | reverse complement strand
GTTCCGTGCCTATGACGGCAATGGCCGCATCATCGGTGGCGAACTGCTTGGCGAGGGCGCTGACCCGGAGCCCGCCATCGATCGGCTGTTCTCCGATCCGCGGGTGTCGATGATTCACGCCCGAGCCGTGACTTATGGCTGCTTCACGTTCGCGATCGCCAGGGCGTCGTGAGCCGGCCTCGTCAGGCGAGCCAAACCGAGACGTGAGCGGGCTCCACGGTCTTCTGCACGGTCGAGGCCAACTCCGCACGCACCGTTTCGAGCGTGACTGCGTCTCGCACGTGTGCGGCGAACGCATCCGCTACTCGGGCCGCGTCGTAGCGCGCGCGGTTGAACCTTCGGTCCACGACCAGCTGCACTCGCCGGCGGAGCGGATTGAACAGCGCCGCTGCTGCCAAGGTGGCAGCTGCCACACCTAGCGATGTCCGGACGTTCAACGCCTTGGTGGCAATGGTCACCAGGCCGATGTAGACGACAACAAGAAGGGCAGTGACAACGGCGTACGACACTGTCCGGCTCACCAGCCGGTCGATGTCGTAGAGGTGGTGCCTGAGGATCGCTGTCGTGATCGCGGCGCCGGTCCCGCTGATGCCGATGGTCAGGGCGAGCAGTGAAAGCGCGCTGCCCTGCCTGGTGTCGGTGTTTGCCACCAGTGCAATGACGAAAACGACGACGGCGGTGACCAGCGTGAAGGCCACCCACTTGCGCTGAAGCCGTTCAACGCCCGCCGATCGCCAGTAGCGGACGGCCGAGCCGATCACGGCGGCTGCCCCGGCCAGCACGACCACCATCGTCAGCAGTGGGACCGCTCCCGCCAGCCAATCGCCGATCGCCAGATGAATGGGGTTGGGCACCGATCGGTTGCCACCGGGCACGTGCACGCGAGCGCGGGTAGCCAGGGCCAGCACGAGCACGAGGAGATCGAGCCCCAGCAACCACGCCACGATCCGCCACCGGCGGGTGAACCGACCCTGCGGAAACAACAGGGGCACCATGATGATCAGCACATATGCCGGCGCATACGCCCAGTTGTGGACGTTGAGAGCGACCTGCGCCAGCACTGAGTGATGCGCCGTCGATGCATAGCCGCGGGGCACGATCGCATCGCTCGCGTCGCCGATCGCCAGAGCGACGCCAGTCCCCATCATCGCGAGGCCGACGTGGTTCTGCGGCCGTCGGGAGACGATCACAGCTCCCGCGATCGGAAAGCCGCACCATGCGACGGCCCAGCCGACGCCCTCCCAGTCCACGCCGGCGTGGCCGGCAAAGCCGGGGGCGAACAGCCCGACGAGGCTCAGCAGGCAGACCGCCCACGCCGCGACGGACGCAGCAGAGCGAGCGCGGCCGACCACCGTCCAATCTTCGATGCCAGGCGTTACGAAAACGTCCCAATCGCAGAATTCGGCCCTACCGAGGCATCGGTTCGGGTTCGGGCGGTGCGATGGACATACCGGACTGAATCGTCCCTGCCGAGCGCAGTTGCCAAGGCACGCTGGTGACCATCACGCCGGGCTCGAACAACAGTCTGGCCTTGAGCCGCAGTGCGCTTTGATTGTGCAACAACTGCTCCCACCAACGACCGACGACATATTCGGGAATGAAGACGGTGACGACATCGCGCGGGCTACTGCGGCGCAGGCCTCGGATGTAATCAAGCACGGGCCTGATCATCTCCCGATACGGCGAGTCGAGAATCTTCAAGGGAATGTCGCTGCCATGACGCTGCCACTGGCCCTGAAGACGCTTCACATCGTCGTCGTCGATCCGGACAGTGACCGCCTCCAGGACGCTCGGCCTTGTTGCTCTGGCGTAAGCGAGCGCCCGCATTGTCGGCAGATGCATGCGTGAAACCAGCACGATCGCGTGGTTTCGTGAGGGCAGCAATGGCCGCACCGCCGCATCTACGTCGAGCTCTTGCGAAACGGCGCGATAGTGCCGACTGATGCCTTTCATCATCGCGAACAGGCCGAGCATCGCGAGCATGGCGATCCACGCTCCGTGGACCACCTTGGTGTAGAGCACGATCACCAGCACCACGGCAGTCGAGGCGGCGCCGGTAGCGTTGATCGCTCGGGAGATCTTGAGACGAGTCCGCTCACCGGCAGCAGTTGCGGGAAGCAGCCGGTTCCAGTGCCGAACCATTCCTGCTTGGCTCAGCGTGAACGACGTGAAGACGCCGATGATGTAGAGCTGGATGAGCTTGTCGATGTTGGCGTCGAAGCCGATGATCAGCGCGATGGCGAAGCCGCCGAGCAAGATGATGCCGTTGCTGAACACGAGCTTGTCGCCGCGGTTGTGTAGTTGCCGCGGAAGGTAACGCGTCTGAGCGAGGATCGATGACAGTACCGGAAAGCCGTTGAAGGCTGTGTTGGCGGCCAAGATGAGAATGCCGGCCGTCGCTGCCTGGTAGAGGTAGAACAGGATTGCTCTGCTGCCAAAGGCTGCGGCTGCCACCTGCGAGATAACTGAAGGGTTTCCGTCTGGCTGCGCATGCGCATGGGTGCGCAAGGCGAGGACGGTGATCCCCACGAACATGCTGACCGCCAGCAGGCCCATTGCCGCGAGAGTTTCGGCGGCGTTGCGAGACTTGGGCTTGCGAAACGAGGGCACGCCGTTGCTGATCGCTTCAACGCCGGTAAGAGCCGTGCAGCCGGACGCGAAGGCTCTAAGAGTCAGAAGAAGGGTGAATATGCCGCCGATGTGAGTCGTCCTGGTCAGCCGTTGTTGTGCCGTCGACGCTTCAGTCAGGTGCCCGGTCAATTCTTTCCCCACACCGAGGGCGACCATCAGGAAGGTCAGCGCGATGAATGCATAGGTGGGCACCGCAAAAGCACGGCCAGATTCCTTCACCCCGCGGAGATTGGCGATCATCAACACCGCGACACATCCCACCGACAGCAGTACCGCCTCGTGGGAAAGGCTGGGTGCCGCGCTCGTGATTGCGACGACGCCACTCACGACGGAGACCGCGACGGTCATCACGTAGTCGACGAGGAGCGCGGCAGCAGCAACCAGTGCGGCGTTCTCGCCGAAGTTCTCCAGGCTTACGGCGAACGCACCCCCTCCATTGGGATAGGCGTAACACGTCTGGCGATAAGACGCGACGACGATGAGCAGCAGCAACGCCACCGCGGCCGCGACCCATTTGGAGAAGGTCAGATATGCCGCGCCGCCGGCGGCGAGCACCAGAACGATTTCCTCTGTCGCGTAGGCGACCGAGGAAATCGGGTCGGAGCAGAACACCGGAAGAGCGAGCCACTTCGGCAACAGCGTTTCGGACAACTGTTGGCTGCGCAATGGACGGCCGACCAACAATCGTTTGAGGAGGTCGCCCTTGCTCACCGCGCACCCGGTCTGATCACGATCGTCGACGGTAGAGCGGCGAGACTCGTCGGAGCGTATGTCGCGCATCAAGGTTTGGCGGGCACACGTCAAGGACGCGTCAAGATCGGTGGGGTCACGGCGCGGACGCGATCAACTGCAGAGGTATGAACGCGTCGAAAAGGTGGCCGCGCACGCCGGCTTACGCGGCGCTGCCCGTCGCGGCGGGTGCTTTGCTCTGCTTCGGCGCCATCGCCGCCGGGCTGCACGGCCGCGTGGGGGTTGATGGCATCGTCGCCGGCAGCGCGGTAGTCGTGCTCGTGACTGCCGCGGTGGCTGAACCGAAGGCGACGCTGCCGGTAGCTGTCATGGCGTGGATGACTGCTGCTTCCTTTTCTCATCCTCCGTACGGGTCGCTTCACCCGTCCGCGACAATGTCGATCCGGGCCGCCGCGGCGATGGCCGGCGCGGCTGTGCTGGGCCTGGTCACTGCGCTCGTCCGGGGGCGCACACTAGAGGGCGTGAGCGGCTTCGCGGCTTTCACCGCCGCGGTGGACCGGCGCCGCCAGGCGCTTGGGTGGGTTGTTGCCGTCGCGCTCTTGCCTTTGCTGACTGTGCTGCTCACGCACCTGCGCGCTCAGTTGTCGCTCACGGACAACTTGCTCATCTATCTCGTCGTCGTCGTGAACGTGGCAGTTGTCGGCGGTTTCTGGCCTGCTGTCGGCGCCAGCGTCGGGGCGAGCCTGCTCGTCAACTGGTACTTCACCTTGCCGCTGCACACGCTGACCATCGCAGAGCCCGACAACCTGCTGGCGCTGTTGCTCTTCGTCGTGGTTGCGATTGCAGTGTCGAGTGTCGTCCACCTTGCTGCCCGACGTCTCCTGCTTGCGCAACGCAGCCGAGCAGAGGCTGAGGCGCTCGCGCGGCTCGCAAGCAGCGTCCTTGGCGCTGAGGACACCCCGACCGTCGTCTTGCAGCATCTGCACTCCACGCTCATCGCCGGCGCCGAGCTGTTGGAACGGGTCGGGAATCGATGGGTGCCTGTCGCGTCGGTCGGCGACATCTCCGGTCTGCCCCAACGGCGTTTGATCGGTCGAGACGACGTCGCGCTCGTTGTCTACGGTGATGTGCCGGTAGAAAGCGATCGCTTGCTCCAGGCTGCGGCCGGACAAGCAGCGGCTGCGCTCGACCGGGACCGACTGCGGGCGCAGGCTGCACAGGCCGAGGCGCTCGCCGCCGGCAACCGCATGCGCACGGCGTTGCTGGCGGCCGTGAGTCACGATCTGCGCACTCCGCTTGCGTCGATCAAGGCGAGCATCTCGAGTCTTCGGCAGTCCGATGTCGCGTGGTCCGCCGAGGACGAAGCCATACTGCTCGAAACCATCGAGCAGTCGAGCGATCGGCTCGATGTGCTGATCGCCAACCTGCTCGACATGAGTCGGGTGCAGACAGGTGCCTTGCAGCCCTATGTGCACCCAACGGCGGTGGACGAAGTCGCGCCGCTCGCATTGCGGGATGTCGCCGGAGGGGAGTCCGTCCGGCTGTCCGTCCCGGAGAATCTGCCGCTCGTGCTGACCGACACAGGATTGCTGGAACGCGCCCTTGCGAACCTGGTTGCCAACGCCGTGCGGTTCTCACCCCCCGATGCTCCAGCCGAATTGATCGCCGAGGCGAGGCAGGACGCGGTCGCGATCAGCGTCGTCGATCACGGTCCAGGCGTGCCCGAGCACGATCACGAGCGCATCTTCGAGCCGTTCCAGCGCCTCGGGGACCAGGACGCCGGCACCGGCGTGGGGCTGGGGCTCGCCGTGGCGCGCGGGTTCGTCGAAGCGATCGGGGGGCGGCTGATGCCATCGATGACCCCCGGCGGTGGACTGACGATGACCCTGACGTTGCCGGCGGTAACCTTCGCGATCGAACAGCAACGGGCGGTGGAACGGTGACGAAGGTCGTCGTCATCGACGACGAGGACGCGATCTGCCGAGCGCTACGCGTCAATTTGGCCGCTCGCGACTATGACGTCGAAACGGCGAGCAACGGCGTGACCGGTCTTGCCGCCATCGCTCGCGCACGGCCGGACGTGGTCATCCTTGACCTCGGACTGCCTGATATGGACGGCAGCGAGGTGATCGCCGGAGTGCGCGGGTGGACCAATACGCCGATCATCGTGCTGTCCGCACGGGACAACGAGGCGGCCAAAGTGCACGCCCTTGATGCCGGGGCTGACGACTACGTGACAAAGCCGTTCGGCATGGACGAGCTGTTGGCTCGCTTGCGGGCTGCCGTACGCCGTGGAGCCGGGGCCGCAGACGAGCCGGTTGTCTCGACAGATGCCTTCTCGGTCGACCTCGCCGCAACCAGGGTTACCGGCGCGGACGGCAGTGACGTGCGGATGACGCCGACGGAGTGGCACGTGCTCGAGATCCTGGTTCGTAACCGGGGCCGGCTGGTCACTCAGCGGCAGCTGCTGCAGGAGGTCTGGGGTCCCGCGTATGAGACGGAGTCCAACTACCTCCGGGTCTACATGGCCCAGCTGCGCCGCAAGCTCGAGCCGGATCCGTCGCGGCCTCGTTACCTGCTCACCGAGCCCGGGATGGGTTACCGCTTCGCGGACTGACGACGGGTCGTTCGCGTCGACATAGTCAATCCGGCGGGTGGGAAATGACTCCCGCTACTCATCGGCTCGGGCCGATCGTCCCGTCGTGCAGGTCCGGGCGCCTGCCGAGGTCTCGATGGTGATGGGGGGACTGGTCGTCGACGACGCTGTTGTGCTGGACCAGATTCAACTGGCGGAGGACGTGGCGCACGCCGGCGAGCGCATCGAGCGCCGCGCTCAAGGCCTCGTGTCGATCCTCGGGCTCGCAGCGTCGGTGATCACGTTGTATGACCTGAGCCTGCTGATACAACTGCGCCCTCGGTAGGCCCCGCGCCCGCGTCCCCTAGGTGCCCTGCTGAGCCAAACGGTCAAGCGGTGACAATCAAGGCACCATGAGCTCGCCCGCGGCGCCCGAACCATCGCGACAGCACCTACCTGCTCTCGACGGCGTTCGCACGGTGGCGGTCTATTTCGTCCTGCTCTTTCATTGCGGGCTGCCGGGCGTTGCCGGCGGCTTCATCGGTGTGGATGTCTTCTTCGTTCTCTCCGGCTTTCTCATCACCAACGTGTTGCTCGATGACCTCGAGCCATCGGGCCGCATCCGGTTCGGTCGCTTCTATGGGCGACGCGCGCGGCGACTGTTGCCGGCAGCACTCGCCACGATCGTCGCGACCTGTGTTGCCTTCCTGCTCGTCGCCAGCGTCATCGAGCGGCTGCCGCTGATTCGCGACGCGCAGAGCGCGCTGCTCTATGTCGCCAACTGGCGTTTCCTCGAACAGCAGAACAACTACTTCGCCACAGGCGTCGCGAAGAGCCCGTTCCTGCACTTCTGGTCACTCGGAATCGAGGAGCAGTTCTACGTCGGCTACCCGTTGCTGCTGCTGATGCTGTGGCGGTTGCGGCGGATGCGCTGGCTGCCGATCGTTGCCCTAGCCGGCCTACTCGGCGCGTCGCTGCTGCTGCAGCTGCACTGGGCCCACGCCGATCCCAACCACGCCTACTACGGCACGGATGCGCGCGTTTATCAGCTGCTGGCAGGCGCGCTGATGGCATGGATCTTCCGCGCCGGATCGCGACCGGGCGTTGCTGTCGCAAGCGCGGCGGCCGCCGTCGGGTTCGTCGGCGTAGCACTGGTCGGCACCAGCATCCTGCCGCTGGGCGTGTCTGATCGTGGCATCGCCGCGGCGGCAGCAGCGTGCCTATTGGTGGGAGGTTTGGCCAACACCGGCCGTGGCGCCGTCTTTCGCGCGCTCAGTCACCCAGTGCCGTCGTACCTCGGTCGTATCTCGTATGGCACGTATCTGTGGCACTGGCCGGTCATCCTGGTGCTCGCCCACCTCGTGGTCCTGCCTTCGCCCGCGGTCGCACTGGTCGCAGGCGGAACGGCGACCGCCCTTGCTGCCGGGTCGTATCACCTGCTGGAGATGCCGATCCGTCGAGTGCGTCTTGCCGATCAGTGGCAGTGGGCGAGTGTCGCCGCCGGCGTGGCGATGTGTGCCGTGGTTGCGGGCTCGCTCGTGCCGCCGGTGCTCGGGAGCAGTCGCCGTCCGGCGTTGGTGACTGCGGCGGAGCCGCTCGGGCCACGCCTGGCGCCGGCCGGTCTGTCGCGTGCAACTCAGCAACACGCCGGGCGCGCCGCAACAAGGCTACGCATCCCGGCTCATCTCGACTGGTCGGCGCTCGCCAACGACTTTGGTCCGGAACGCACCTGCGGCCCGTCAAACCCGCAGCATTGTGTGGTCGTTCGCGGAGGCGGGCCGCACATACTCGTCGTCGGTGACAGCCACGGCAGGATGGTGGCGCCGGCCTTGATCGCCTTGGCCCGCGAGCATCACTTCACGCTGTCGCTCAACGTGCTTCCGTCGTGCCCGTGGCAAGCGGACCTGTCCAACTTGTCGCAGCCACCATCATCGCGGCAGCGGTGCACAGCGGCTCGCGACGGCTGGTACCGCACGGTGTTGCCCAAGCTGCATCCGGACCTCGTCGTTCTGGTGGAGTACTCCCGCGACGACCCGGCCGTCTACGGGCACACGCTGGTTCGCACCAGTGGGTCGCACGAGTCCCTGCACCAGTTGATCGAAGACACCACGAACGAAACCCTCGCGACAATCACGCACACGGGGGCGCGGGCTCTCATTCTCAAGGACAGTGTCACCGCCCCATTCGACCCACTCGACTGCCTGGCGCGCGCAACGTTCGTGGATCAGTGCGGCGTTCCCTACCCGCGAAGTTGGCCGTTCAGCGATGCCGTGTACGCCGCTGCCGCTCGCCACACCAGGGACGTGTTCACGTTCGACGTCAACCCGATCGTCTGCGAGAGCAAGGCCGTGTGCCCGGCCATGATCGACGGCATCAACGTCTGGCGCAACGTCAACCACTACAGCACGCGCATCCTTGTGCACTTCCGCGAACAGATCTGGAAAGCAATGGGCGCGAGCGGCGCTCTCTCCTAGAAGCGGTGCGTCCACTGTGTGCTGTAGGGGAGGACGAGCAGCCCGGCGACCACCCCGGCTATAGCGACGCCGCTCATCGCGGCTGCCCGCAACCAGCCGCCGGGGACTCGTTTCGGAAGGTGACGCTCGCTCAGGATCAGGAGCGCCGACCAGGTGCGCCCGAGCACGTGCACGGACATCACGGCAAGCCACAATACGAAGGTCGCCTTGTGCAGGAACAGCACTTGGTGACCGCGTCCGACCGCGATCAACGCGAGGCCGGTGCCCAGCACGGCCAACGTGGTCACGACGACCGCCGGGCCGAGCAGTCGAAGCAGCAATGGCGGAGGCCCGGCAAGGCGATACGGCCTGTTGTGCAAGTAGTAGCGCGCCATGCGCCACGTGGTCGTCGCGGTCTTCGCGAGCGCGAGTGGCACCAGCAGCGTGCCCACGAAGATGTGTACGGCGAGCATCGAGTGCAACGACAGCAACGTGAAGCCTTCGACCGCAAACGCCGCGAGGAGAACCACGCCGAGCCAGGCGGTCAGCCGTGCATTGCCGGCCGGTCCGCCCGTGCGAGCGAGCACTGGATCGTCTCGCGTCGTCACCCGATCGAGTGTGCCTGGGGAGGGGGTAAGACAAAGTAAAGCCGGCTGTGGGTAACGCTCGGGAGCGAGTGCCGGCTGGGTAGCAAGGAGGGCGTGACCACTACCCACCGATCCTTGCCCCGCGCGTTTGTCGCCACGCTCCTGCTGTCGTGCTGTGGCGTCTTCCTTCAGGCCGTCACGGCTGGACTTTTCGTCAACCAGGACGGTCGCGACTCCTGGGTTTCCGTGCACGGTGTCATCGCGGACGTGACCTGGGCGAGCGCGCTCGTAGCGGCCGTCATCGGCATTGCCCGGGTCCGCCGTTCGAGGCCGTCACTCGCTTATGGAGCCGCCGCGTTGTTCGTGCTCGCCTTGGTCCAGACCGGACTCGGTCACCTGATCACCGACAAGGGGATGGACGGGCTCCTCGTCGTGCACGTGCCGCTGGCCGTTGTGCTGTTCGGGCTTGCGACCTGGCTGCTGATCGGTGTCGCCCGGGCACATCGGGTGCTACCGGACGTGATCGACCCATACGTCGACGACGCGGCAGAACCTTTGATGCTTGCTAACCGACGCTGATCCTCTCCAGGGCAGTTTCCCGGGTGACGATGGCGGGGTGAGCCAGTCGCGCGACATCTCGCTCTGGCCGCTCCGGTTGTTCTTGGGCATCACCTTCGCGTTCGCCGGACTGCAGAAGCTGTCCAATCCGTCGTACCTCGATGCCAATTCGCCGACGTCGGTCCAGGCAACGATGCTGTCGTTGCGGCACAGCAGCCCGATCGGATGGCTGCTGTCCTGGTCGTCGCACGCGCCGGTGCTCGTCGGATTGCTCATCGCCTTCGCCGAGCTGGCCGTGGGACTGGCCACTCTCATCGGCCTCTGGGCGCGGCTTGCCGCCGCCGGCGGTCTGCTGTTGTCGCTGACCTTCTTTCTCACCGTCAGCTTTCACACCAGGCCCTACTACTACGGCTCCGACATCGTCTTTCTCTTCGCGTGGACCGTCCCGCTTCTCACCGGTCGCTGGCCGGAGCCGACGCTGGACGCGGCTGTCGCGAAGCGCGCGCGACGGGATCCTGATCCGCAGCGTCGCGCCCTCGTGCTCGGCGGCGCCGGTGCAGCCACCCTCGCCGGCGTCGCCGGACTCCTCGGTGGCGTGACCGCCGCCATCGGTCGGGCCCTCCACGACTCGGCAACCGGCGCGGCCGGCCAGGTGCTTCCGCCTTCTGCTCCGACGCCGCAACCGACGCCGACGGCGTCAGCGTCGCCCGGCAAAACCAGGACGGCCGCCCTCCCCGGTCGCGGAATCGTCGACGCAGCGCGCCTCCCTGCTGGCGAGGCCTTGCAATTCACCGACGACAACGGCGACCCGGCGTGGCTGATCCACGAGAGCGCCGGCGACTTCAAGGCGTTCAGCGCGGTCTGCACCCATGCCGGCTGCACGGTGCAGCCCTCGGGCGGTCAGTTCATCTGTCCGTGTCACGGCGGGTCCTACAGCATCACGACGGGGCAGGTTCTCGGCGGTCCACCGCCGGCGCCGCTAACCGCCCTGCCGATCAAGGTGGTCGCCGGCAGCGTCCGCCTGGTGTGAGGGATCGCGCCGCGCTGCGGGGAGCCACACCGAGACGACGGTTCCCCGCCCCGGGCCGCTGTCGAGCTCGACCGAGCCGCCGTCCGCGGTCACGAGCCGGTGTACGACGGCGAGACCCAGCCCACTGCCAGTGCTATCGCGGCCGGAAGCAAACCGGCGAAAGGCTTGCTCCCGAAGCTGGTCCGACATGCCGACGCCGTTGTCGCGGATGTCGATGCGGATGCGCTCGTCCGCCCGCCGCGCAGCCATCTCTATGACGCCGAGCTCGCTGACCGCCTCCAACGCGTTGTCCAGCAGGTTGTCCAGGATCTGTTCGAGGTGGCCGGGTGTGGTCGAGGCCAACATCGGCGATGTCGGAAGGTCGGCCGTGATGGTCACGTGTTGCTCTGACGCCACTGGTTGCCAGGCCTGGACCCGATCGCGGATCACCGCCGCGACGTCGACCGGCACCGATGCCGAGTCGGTGCTCTCCGCCCGGGCCACGGTCAGCAGACCGTCGACGAGCCGCGAGAGACGTTCGATCTCGGCGAGGGAAACCGCGATGTCCTCGTCGACTGCGCCGTCCGCCGTGCCGGCGAGCTCCTCGCGGACCAGCTCTAGACGCAGCCGCATCGCCGCCAGCGGCGTGCGCAGCTGGTGGGACACGTCCGCGACAACCGCGCGGGATGCGTGCACCAGCGTGTCGAGACGCGCCGCCATCGCATTGAGGGCGGTGGCGACCTCGCGAACCTCGGGCGGACCGGCCGTCGGGTCTGCCCGCTCGTGCAGGCTGCCTTCTGACCATTTCTGCGAGGTCGCCCCGAGCCGGCGCAATGGCCGGCCGACCCAGGCCGCGGCGGCCGCCGCAATCACGACCGACAGCAGCAGCGCACCGGCGGCGACGATGGCCAGCACGCCCCAAAGTCGTGCGACCCGGTCTTCGACCGCCTCGTCCGGGCGCGAGACGACGACGGTGCCCCGGTTGGTGCCGTCCGCGATGACCGGCGCGGCTGCCAAGACGTCATCGTGCGCATCGGTCGATGTTGATGTCCCGTTGTGAGCCGCAGCGGTCAAGCTGGGAGGCACGTCTTGCCTGGGGCCGGTCGCCACCACCAGCTGACCGTTGCGGTCGAGCACTTCGACCCAGACATCCTTGCCCGCCGCGGCCACGAGGCGGGTTGCCGGCAGTGGCCGCTTCGGGTCGTCGAAGGAGTCCTCGGCCAAGGTGGCGACCGATTGCGCAATGCCGCGCGTCGCGTTCGCGAAGTCGGTGCGATCGCGCGCGGAGATCGTCAGTCCCAGCGGAACCATCGTGATGAGCAGGACCAGCGCCGTGAAGACGAGTAGAGCGACGACAAGTCGTCGGGTCATGTGTCTGCGGCGACTCTGAAGCCCCGCCCGTACACGGTTTCGATCAGCTCAGGAAGGCCGAGCTTTCGTCGTACGGCGGCAATGTGCACGTCGAGCACCTTCGTCGGGCCGTACCAGTTGCCGCCCCAGACCCGGGCGAACATTTCCCGGCGGGTGAAGACCCGGCCCGGATCGGAGGCCAGGCAGGTGAGGATGTCGAACTCCCGCGGCGTCAGCGTCACCGGCTCGCCGTTGACGGTCACCCGGTGCGCACGGGTGTCGATCGTGACGGGGCCGACGGCGAGGATGCCGTCGCTCGGTTGGGTGCGTCGCAGGACGGCGCGGATGCGCGCGAAGAGCTCGGCGAACCCGAACGGCTTGACGACGTAGTCGTCGGCCCCGGCGTCCAGCGCAGCGACACGGTCCGGCTCGTCGCCACGCGCGGTGACCACGATGATCGCCGCGCCGGTGTCGTCGTGGAGGCGGCGGCACAGGTCGACGCCGTCGCCGTCCGGCAAGCCGAGGTCGAGGATGACGACGTCGGCCGGCTTGGCACGGCTCGCCTCGGCGCAGTTGTTGACCCAGCGGGCGTCGTAGCCCTCGCGCTCCAGGCCGCGCACCAGAGCAGCCCCGATGCCGGCATCGTCCTCGACGACCAACACGTCGGTCACGACAAGAGGTTAGACACCAAAGATGATCGGCGGCTGATGATCCACTACGCGTGACTCGACAGCTCGGCGAGACGGCGTCGTACAGCGTCATCTTCCGGCGGCTCCGCGTGCAAGAACAGGTCGTGCAACTCGATCGCAGCGATGGCTCGCTGCGCTGCAGGCGCCCCGTCGGGCAGAAGCCCAGGACGCGCGGCCAGGAAAGCGGCGGCCGCCCGCACCGCAGCCTGCTCTTTCGCCCCTGCGGAGAACTCCCACTGGCCGACCCGCTCGGCCACGGCGGATTGTTCGGGGTCGACGCCGGCCGCGGCGAAGATCCGGCAGTCATACACCCGGCAAGCACGAGGCCGGTGCTCGTAGATCGAGCAGACGGGGCGCGGGTCGCGCGCGTCGCCCCCGTCGACTGATTCGCGCAGCATCGGGCACCAGCCGCGGTCGTCGTAGCCCAGCACCATGTGGCCTGCAGCCATGCGAGGCGCCGGGAACAACATCTCGCGGGGGATCCGCGCGAGCGTGTCGATCTCGTCAGGGCCGATGTGCACGAACTGTGCTGACCGGCAACAGGCGGTGCAACCCCCGCACGGCACATCGGAGTCGCCGTCGCCGGACAGCGCCGAGAGCATTCGGCGCAACCATGCGGCGAAGTCACCCGCTTCGGTCACTTCTGCAGTCTTGCACCGCTCATCGCATGGGAGCCGAAGATGGGTTGCGCATGCGGCTAAGATAGAGCCATGAACGCACGGCAGCTCCTTCCCGGGCCGCGCTGACCAAGCAGCACGTCAGCGCGGCGGCCCTCCATGCGTGAGGGCCCTTTTCATGTCCGGGGACGAGCGAGAGGCGAGCGGATGACGGACGACTACGACCCCAACGGGATCGTGGACAAGTGGCTGCCGGTCTGGGACCGGTTGCGGGTCTTCGAGCCGCGTGACGACGACGTCGCGGATGGCGGGCGCGAGCGCCGCTATGTCGTCGACATGTTTCCCTATCCGAGCGGCGACCTGCACATGGGTCATGCCGAGGCGTTCGGCATCGGTGACGCGGTTGCGCGCTACACGATGATGCGCGGCTACGACGTGCTGCATCCCGTGGGTTGGGACTCGTTCGGCTTGCCGGCCGAGAACGCTGCCTTGAAGCGAAACATGGATCCACGGGAGTGGACCTACGACAACATCGAGGTCCAACGCGAGGGCTTCCGGCGCTTGGGCATGTCGTTCGACTGGCGAACGCGGTTGCACACGTCCGATCCGGACTACTACCGATGGACGCAGTGGCTGTTCCTGCGATTGTTCGAACGCGGCCTGGCCTATCGGAAGGCCGCACCCGTCAACTGGTGCCCCAACGACCAGACGGTTTTGGCCAACGAGCAGGTCATCGCCGGCAGGTGCGAGCGATGCGGTGCGGAGGTCACCAAGAAGAACCTGACCCAGTGGTTCTTCCGCATCACCGACTACGCCGAGCGGTTGCTGAACGACATGGCGCTGCTGGAAGGCAAGTGGCCCGACCGGGTGCTGACCATGCAACGCAACTGGATCGGTCGCTCGACCGGCGCCAACGTCGACTTCCGCATCGAAGGTCACGATCGCCCGATCCGTGTCTTCACCACGCGGCCCGACACGTTGTTCGGCGCGACCTTCTTCGTCGTCGCGGCAGACTCGCCGCTGGCCGCTGAGCTGGTTACCGACGAGCAGCGCGCCGCACTGTCGGCGTACGTCGAGCAAGTGCGAAAGGCGACGGACATCGAGCGGTTGGCCGAAGGCCGGCCCAAGACAGGCGTCTCGTTGGGACGCTCGGCGATCAACCCGGTCAACGGCGAGCAGATCCCAGTGTTCGCCGCCGACTACGTCCTGGCCGACTACGGCACCGGCGCGATCATGGCGGTGCCGGCGCACGACCAGCGCGACCTGGATTTCGCCCGTGCCTTCGGTCTGACAGTGCGCAAGGTCGTCGAGACCGGCGACGACGACCCGGCGGAGACCGGCATTGCAACGTCGGGCGACGGCGTGCTGGTCAACAGTGGGCGCTATGACGGCATGCGCAAGGACGAGGCGATCGCTGCGATTGCCGAGGACCTGCATCGCGACGGCCACGGCGAGGCCGCGATCACCTATCGACTGCGCGACTGGCTGGTCTCCCGGCAGCGCTACTGGGGGCCGCCGATTCCGATCATCCATTGCAGCGCCTGCGGTGAAGTGCCAGTGCCGGATGAAGACCTGCCGGTCCGGTTGCCGGAGAGCGGATACGAGCTGCGTCCGGAGGGCGGTCGTTCACCGCTGGAGAGCGCGACCGAATGGGTCACGGCGAAGTGCCCGTCCTGCGGTGGCGACGCGACGCGCGACACGGACACGATGGATACGTTCGTCGACTCGTCGTGGTACTTCCTGCGCTATCCGTCGGCGCAGGACGGCGAGCGAATTTTCGATCCGGAGCGGGTGGCCCGTTGGCTGCCGGTCGACGAGTACATCGGTGGTGTCGAGCACGCGATCCTGCACCTGCTGTACTCCCGCTTTTGCGTCAAGTTCCTGCAGGACATCGGACTGCTGAACTTTCCGGAACCGTTCCTGCGGCTGACCAATCAAGGCCAGGTCATCATGTCGGGCTCGGCGATGTCCAAGTCGAAGGGCAACCTGGTCAACCTGCAAGAGGAACTGGCCAAGTACGGCCCGGACGCCGTGCGGCTGACGATGCTGTTTGCCGGGCCGCCGGAAGACGACGTCGACTGGGCCGATGTCTCACCGACCGGCACGGTGAAGTGGCTGACGCGCGTCTGGCGGCTGTGTCGCGACGTCGGTGCGGCCGGGCACGGAAGTGACCCGACGACCGGTGATGTCGAGATCCGCACCGGCGTGCACAAGCTGATTGCAGACGCGACGGATCAGTGCGACGGCAAGCGCTTCAACGTCGCGATCGCGCGACTGATGGAGCTGACCACGTTGCTGCGCAAGGCGGTCGATGCCGATGCGCTGGGCTCTGCTTCGGGTGTTGCGGCGGTGCGCGAAGGCGCGGAAGCATTGGCTCGGATGCTGTCGATCTTTGGTCCGTTCACGGCGGAGGAGGTGTGGGAGCTGCTGGGCAACGAGCCATCCGTGGTGTTTGCGGGCTGGCCGTCGATCGACCCAGCACTTCTCGTCGAGGACACCGTCACGTGCGTCGTGCAGGTGGCAGGCAAGTTGCGGGACAAGTTCGAGGTGTCGGTGGACGCGACCGAAGATCAGCTGCGCGAGCGGGCGTTGGCTTCGGAGGCGGTGCAACGCGCGCTGGACGGCCGGCCGGTCCGCACCGTCATCGTGCGACCGCCTCGTCTGGTCAACGTCGTGCCCGGCTGAGCCGCCTCCACCGACAACAACTCGGCGTCGCCGTCCACAACCTGACGTGCGCGTCGGCGTCTTGCGTCCGCGCACTCCTAACGTCGCGGCATGCGCACCGACGAGGAGACCGAGGCCGCCGTACGACGGCGGTTGGCGCATCTCATCGGTGCGCAGCCGACCGGCTGGACACCGGTGCAGCCTCCCGACGGCGCGGGCGAGGGCGACTGGCGGGAGCGGTGGCGCGTCTCGGCGCAGTTGCCGGCGTTGCGGTGGCTCCTGCTGGCCGGAGCGGTAGTCATCCTGGTCACGGCCCTGCTGCTGTCTCGCCATCATGCAGCGGCCGCACCGCCGTCGACCCCGCCGGCTGCGCCCATCCCCGTCGCCACACCGGCAGCAGTGCAGATCGTCGTCGACGTGGGAGGGCGGGTGCGACACCCGGGGCTGGTCTCTTTGGTCAGCGGGGCTCGCGTGGCGGACGCGATCGCTGCCGCCGGCGGAGCGCTCCGGCCGAGTGACCTCGCCACGCTGAACCTCGCCGCGCGGGTCAGTGACGGACAGCTGCTGCTGGTCGGCGTGCCCGGCGCGGGCAACGGCACGGGCGCTGCCGCCGGGGCCAGCGGCCCGGTCGACCTCAACAGCGCGACCGTCGAGCAGCTGGATGCGCTGCCTGGCGTCGGCCCCGTGCTCGCCCAGCGCATCGTCGACTGGCGGCAGCAGCACGGCGGATTCCGAAGCGTCGACGACCTGCAGCAGGTGCCGGGCATCGGTGCGCGCAAGTTCGCCGACCTGAGGTCTCTGGTCATCGCGTGAGAGGTCCGGTCGACCTGCGACTTGCAGTGCCGGCGTGCGCCGCCTGGGCGAGCGCAGCGGCGGCCTGCGGCATGAGTGTCGCGAACGCTCGATGGCTCGTCGTCGCCGCGGCAACGTTGCTTGGTGTCGGCCTCGCCGCGCGCCATGGCGTGGTCGCCGCCTTCGCCGTGGGTGCATTGCTGGGTTGTGCGTCGGCGACTTTGCACATCGCCGTGGCCCGCTCCGGTCCGGTGGCGTTGGCGGCCGGCCGACACGAACGTGGCGTCGCGACACTGACCCTGGTCCGCGACCCACAGCGCGGCACGTCCGCGCACGGTCCGCCCTATGTCCTGGCCGACGCGACGGTGACGCGCTGGAACGACAAGCCCGCCCACGCGGCAGTCCTCGTGATCGCGCACGGGGCCGGCTGGAGCGACCTTCTGCCCGGCCAACGGCTCCGGCTTCATGCCCGACTCGAGCAACCGCGCAACGGCGATGGCCTGTCCGCCGTGGTGCTCGCCACCGGGATCCCTACCCTCGTCGGACGACCTCCCTGGTGGCAACGCGTCGCGGGTTACCTCCGCGCTCGTCTTCGCCGAGCGTGCTCCGGGCTGCCGCCGGACGAACGCGGTCTCGTCCCCGGTTTGGTGGTCGGCGACGTATCGGCGATGCCGGTCTCGTTGACGGCGGCGTTCCGCACGAGCGGGCTGACCCACCTCAATGCTGTGAGCGGCGAGAACTGCGCCATCGTCCTGGCGACGGTTGCTGCGGTGCTGCGCCGCACACTGCTGCGACGCGGCTGGCGTTACGCGTTGTCGGCGGTGGCTCTCGTCGCTTTTGTTGTGCTGGCCCGACCCTCGCCGAGCGTGCTACGAGCGGCTGTCATGGGTGGGGCCGCGCTCGCCGCGGGCGCGGCGGGCCGTCGCGCCCAACCGGTGCCCTTGCTCGCCGGTGCGGTGTTGTTGCTGTTGCTCGTCGATCCGTTTCTCTCGCGGGCACCCGGCTTCGCACTCTCGGTGCTCGCGACGGCAGCGATCGTCGTGGGCGCCCGGCCGCTGGCCAGGGTGCTCTCGCGGCGAATGCCGCGCTCGGTGGCGACGGCGATCGCTGTGCCTGCCGCGGCCCAGGTCGCATGCACGCCCGTGCTCGTCGTCGTCTTCGGTCAGTTGTCGCCGTGGGCAGTGCCGGCGAACCTGTTTGCCGCTCCTGCCGTCGCCCCTGCCACGGTCGTCGGAGTGACCGCAGCGGTCGTCGGGGCGGTCCTGCTTCCTGTTGCGTCTGCGATGTCGTGGGTGGCGGCCGTGCCGGCGGCGTGGCTCGCTGCTGTGGCCCGAGCCTTTGCTGCACTTCCCGGGGCCAACGCCCGACCAGCACCGGCAGTGCTGCTGTTCCCGGTTGCCTTGCTCATGCTCTGCGTTGCATGGCGCCGCCGATCGTCGCGGCTGCATGAAATGCTGGGCGCGTGGCCGCCGTGACCGTCGTGGTCGGGGACGAGGAGTTTCTCGTCGCCCGCGCGGTGCGGGCAGTGTTGGAGGCTGCTGGCGTTGACGCCGAGGTGCACGACGTCGAGTCCGGCGAGCTGGACGGTTCTCGGCTGGCGGAACTCACCTCGCCGTCGCTGTTCGGTGATGCTCGGGTTGTCGTCGTACGCGCCTTCCAAGACGCGAGCAAAGAGCTCGTGGCAGCCCTGACGGAGCTGGCAGCCGCGAGCGACCTCGATGCAACCGTCGTGCTCGTGCACGCCGGCGGCGCCAAAGGCAAGGCGGCTCTAGAAGCGATGCGTGGTGCGGGCGCGCGGTTGGTCGACGTACCCAAGATCCGTTCGGCCCGCGACCGCGAGCAGTTCGTAGCCGACGAGGTGCGCGCCGCCGGCGGAGCTATCAGCCGAGAAGCCGTGACTGATCTCGTCGCGGCATTGGGCGGCGACGTTCGCGAGCTGTCCACGGCCTGCGTGCAGCTGGTCTCCGACGTCGGCCCGCGCATCGACACCGAGCAAGTCGCGGCTTATTACCGCGGCCGGGCAGAGTCCAGCGGCTACGCCGTTGCCGACCGAGCCGTCGAGGGCGACGTGGCCGGTGCTCTCGAAACGCTGCGATGGGCGGCAGCGACGGGCGTCGACCCCGTGCTCGTCAGCAGCTCGCTCGCCGCCAACCTGCGCACGATCGCCGCGGTTGCCTCCGCTGGGCGCGCCTCACCCGATGCTCTGGCCGGACCGCTCGGGATGCCCGCCTGGAAGATCCGCCGTGCTCAAGGCTGGGTGCGTCGATGGCGCCCCGAGGCGCTGGTGGAAGCCGTGCAGGCGGTCGCGACCGCGGACGCCGATCTCAAGGGCGCCGCGGATGACGCGATGTACGCCGTTGAGCGGGCCGTGCTGACCGTTGCGAGTTGCGCGAGCCGATGACTGTTCCGCCTCCGGCAGCTGTGCGGCAGGGCAAGGCGCCGTTGTATTGGCGGCTGCTCCGCTTGCATCACCTGCATCCCAACGGCTGGCAGCGCGCGATTCTCGTCGAGGGCGTGTTGGCGCTGTCGCTGGTGCTGGTGCTCGCCGACGTCGCCTCGGCGTGGACGCTGCTCGTGCTGCCGCTCGCCTCAGCGTTGGTGGTGAAGGCGCACGACGTCCTGGTCGGCTTGCTGAGAAGCTGAGCCGGCTAGTTCGAGCGCAGTGGTCAGCCGGCGCTGGTGAACCGCTTGGCCATCGCCGACTTACGGTTGGCGGCCTGGTTCTTGTGGATGATGCCCTTGCTGGCGGCCTTGTCGAGCAGTCGCGAGGCGCTGCGGAGCGCGGTGCCTGCGGCCGCCGCGTCGCCGCCTTCAGCGGCCTCGCGGAAGCGGCGCACGGCGGTCTTGAGCTCGGACTTCACGTCCTTGTTGCGCAGCCGGCGACGCTCGTTGGTCCGGTTGCGCTTGATCTGCGACTTGATGTTGGCCACGCGGGATATACCTCAAGGATTCGTGAAGTCGGCTGCTGCAGCGGACAAGCGTACCAGCGGGCCGTCGACCAGCGCCAATCACGATCAATCGCGCGTTACGGCCCACAGAGCGTGGATGTCCCGCGATTGATCAGCGCCAGCGGGTGCGCTCTTTGAGCCAGGCCAGACCGACCTCCGCCTGGGCGGCCTGGAAGGCGCGTACCGTCGGCAGCCCTGGCGGCGGCGGCAGCGCGGCATGCTCGGCGAGCATGCCGGTGAAGCCCGCGATCACGGCCGAAAGCGCGTCTTCGTCCTCCGGTCGCACGAGGCCGGACCGGGCCGCGTAGTCCTCTGGCGGCGGTCCACCCTGCATGGCCACCGCGGGGGCCGACGCGACCAGGTCGAGCCACCGGGGTCCGCTCGCCGCCCAGGGCCAGTCGACGAGCCACGTCCGGCCGGCGCCGAGCAAGACGTTGTCCGCCCTCGTGTCGAGATGTGCGAGGTGATCGCCGGCGGCGGCGTCCACGGCGGCTGCCTCGAGGTCGATCAGCCGGTCGAGGTTGCGGGCCGCCCACGGGTCGACCGCGTGTGCCTCGACGTCGGTCAGTTTCCGCCAGCCCTGCCAACGGGAGACGTGCTCGGCGGCCGGCCGGACCGGCACTCCGCGTTGGGCCGACACTGCCCGGGTGAGCGCGAGCATCTCGTCGAGCTCGTCGTCGCGCCAGGGCAGTCCCGGCTGCCGGCCGTCGACGTCCTGGATAAGGAGCGCCACCCATGGGGCTTCGTCGTACGACGCGCGCAGCCGCGGCACCGGCAACTCCTGCGGGAGGACATGGAGCACCGACGCCTCGCGGCGATGCAGCGCCGGTGAGTCGGGGTTGGCGTCAGCGGAAACGGCCTTGACGAACGCCCGGGTGCCATCGGCGCAGAGCAGGCGTGCGGCCACTCCAGGGGAGAAGCCGCCGATTTGTGTTGTGGCCCGTGCGACCGGGGAGCCGAGCACGCCTTCGACCCAGGTGTGCACCTCGGGCGGAACGTCGTCGTACGGCACCCGCACGCCCGCCGCGGCGGGGCCGATGGGAGTGCGTGTCATGCGACCATGGTGCGTGTCCACCGATCCGGCTCGCATCCGGAATTTCTGCATCATCGCCCACATCGACCACGGCAAGTCGACGTTGGCGGACCGGATGCTCGACCTCACCGGGCTCGTGGACAGCCGGCACATGCGCGCGCAGTACCTCGACAAGATGGACATCGAGCGCGAGCGGGGCATCACCATCAAGGCGCAGAACGTCCGGTTGCCGTGGAAGCGGGGCGGCGAGGACTACGTGTTGCACCTCATCGACACTCCAGGCCACGTCGACTTCTCCTACGAGGTCTCGAGGTCGCTCGCCGCCTGCGAGGGCGCGATCCTGCTCGTCGACGCCGCGCAGGGCATCGAGGCGCAGACGCTCGCCAACCTCTACCTGGCGCTCGAAAACGACCTGCACGTCATCCCGGTGCTCAACAAGATCGACCTTCCGGCGGCACAGCCGGAGAAGTACGCCGACGAGCTGGCGCACATCATCGGCTGCGACGCCGACACTGTCTTGCGCGTCAGTGCCAAGACCGGTGAAGGAGTGCCGCAGCTGCTCGACGAGGTGGTTGCCCAGGTGCCACCACCGGTTGGCGATCCGCATGCGTCCCCGCGCGCGCTGATCTTCGACTCGGTCTACGACCAATACCGCGGCGTCATCACCTACGTGCGTGTGGTCGACGGTCGACTCACCACGCGCGATCGGATGCTGATGATGTCGACCGGCGCGACGCACGAAACCCTTGAGGTCGGAGTGATCTCACCGGAGCCGAAGCCGACCGGCTCGCTCGGCGTCGGCGAGGTGGGCTACGTCATCCCGGGTGTGAAGGAAGTACGCCAGGCGCGGGTCGGCGACACAATCACCAGCGCATCGAAGCCGGCGACGGAGATGCTCGGCGGTTACCGGCACCCGAAGCCGATGGTCTACTCAGGCCTTTATCCGATCGATGGCTCCGACTACCCGGTGCTCCGTGATGCCTTGGACAAGCTGCAGCTCAACGATGCTGCGCTCCTCTATGAACCCGAGACGTCAGTGGCGCTGGGCTTCGGATTTCGCTGCGGCTTCCTGGGCCTGCTGCACATGGAGATCGTGCGCGAGCGGTTGGAGCGCGAGTTCGACCTTGCACTGATCTCCACTGCTCCCAACGTCGTCTACCGTGTCGTGCTCGAGTCCGGCGAGGAGATGATCGTCACCAACCCGGCCGACTGGCCGAGCGGGCAGAAGATCGCCGAGGTCTTCGAACCAGTCGTCGACGCCATGGTGTTGCTGCCCAGCGACTACGTCGGCTCCGTCATGGAGCTCTGCCAGCAGCGGCGCGGCATGTTGAAAGGCATGGACTACCTTTCCGCTGATCGGGTCGAGCTGAAATATGTTCTGCCGCTTGCCGAAATCATCTTCGACTTCTTCGACCAGCTGAAGTCGCGCACGCGAGGTTATGCCTCGCTCGACTACGAGCCCGCGGGCGAACAGTCGGCGCAGCTCGTGAAGGTCGACATCCTGCTGCAAGGCGAACCCGTCGACGCCTTCAGCGCCATCGTGCACAAGGACAAGTCCTATGCGTACGGCGTCGCCATGGTGTCCAAGCTGCGCGAGCTCATCCCGAGACAGCAGTTCGAAGTGCCAATCCAGGCCGCGATCGGCACCCGCGTGATCGCTCGCGAAAACATTCGAGCGATTCGCAAGGACGTGCTCGCCAAGTGCTACGGCGGTGACATCACCCGCAAGCGCAAGCTCCTCGAAAAGCAGAAAGAGGGCAAGCGGCGGATGAAGATGGTGGGGCGAGTGGAGGTCCCGCAAGAGGCCTTCATCGCTGCGCTGTCCACTACCCCTAAAGAGTCTTGACGTGCGCGGGCGATGGGTCGGGTTTGCTCGCTAAGAGCGAGAAGCTCGCTTCGCTTCGCTTTCGCTAATCGCTCGCAATTCCCTTGCCAGCGCCCGACACTCACGACATGGGGATGCTCTCCGCGCCAACGTTCTGGCCGCTTCATGACCTCCGAGTAGGGACACACGGGCTTGAACTGCGGCTCGCGTCGCACTCGGACCTCGTTGCGCTAGCACAACTTGCGTATGACGGGGTGCATGATCCGGCGGTCATGCCTTTTGGGGTGCCGTGGACTGATGAGGCGCCGGACGTTCGGGCGCGCTCGACGATGCAGTGGCACTGGCGTTCCTGGGCCGACCTCTCACCGGAGAGCTGGCACTTGTCCTTCGTTGTCGTCTCGGATGGTGTTGTCGTCGGGACGCAAGAACTCTCGGCGAAGCAGTTCGCCGTACGCCGTGAAGTGCACACGGGCTCTTGGCTCGGACGTGAGCATCAGGGCAAGGGGATCGGCAAGCAGATGCGTGCTGCCGTGCTGCACCTTGCGTTCGCCGAACTCGGCGCGTTGTGGGCGACAACGGCGGCATTCGAGGACAACCCTTCGTCGCTCGGCGTCACGCGCCGATTGGGTTACCAGCCGGACGGCATGGAAATCTTCGAGCGTCGCGGTGCGCCGGCCACGATGCTTCGCTACCGACTGTCGCTCGCCGAGTGGCAGCAGACGCCAAGGATCGAGGCCGTCGTCTCGGGCCTCGACCCCTGCCGACCTCTTCTGGGCGCTGCCTGACCGGCGATGATCAGCGTATGAGCGAACCGGTTCGACGCATCGGGCCAGACCAGCTGACCGACGCCGACCCAACCCCTGGCATGCACCGGCAGATCGCCTTCACGGCGCCAGGCTTGTGGGCGGGGCTGGTGCACACCGTGTCCGGCGCCGCGAGTGGATGGCATCACCACGGCGAGCACGAGACGTCACTGTTCGTCGTACGCGGGTCGATGCGGATCGAGTTCGGGCCCGGCGGCGGTCAGTCCGTCGAGGCGGGCCCCGGCGACTTCTTGCACGTGCCCGCACACACTGTGCATCGCGAGCTCAATCCCGGCGCGGATGCATCGACCGCAGTGATCGCCCGTGCCGGCGACGGCACCACGCCGACAATCAACGTCGCCGGCCCGGACGGCGGCTAACCGGCCGGCGCCTAGGCTGGACTCGTGCCTTCGACGTTGCCGGAAGGCGAACCGGCGCCGGTCGACGGCGCGCTCCCTGACGAAGCCCTCGAGAAGGTCGGCTCGTGGCCGTTCGGCATCTACGTGCACGTGCCGTTCTGCGCGAGTCGCTGCGGTTACTGTGACTTCAACACCTATACGGCCGAGGAGCTGGGCGGCGGCGGATCGAAGGCGGACTACGCCGACACTGCGATCCGCGAGCTCGAGCTGGCGTCGAGGATTCTCGGCGATCGGCCGGGGCCGGTCGAGACGGTGTTCTTCGGCGGAGGCACGCCGACACTCCTGCCGCCCGAGGAACTGGTGCGCATCCTTCAGCGGATCGACGACCTGTTCGGCCTGAGCAGCGACGTCGAGGTCACGACCGAGGCAAACCCGGAGTCGATCGGCCTCGACGGCCTGCAGCAGCTGCGGCACGGTGGCTTCACGCGTGTCTCGTTCGGCATGCAGTCGGCGGCCGAACACGTGCTCAGCGTCCTCGACCGTCGACATACGCCGGGGCGGGTCAAACAAGCCGTCGGCGACGCGCATGCGGCGGGCTTCGAGCACGTCAGCGTCGACCTCATCTACGCCACTCCCGGCGAGAGCGACGCAGACTGGCAGCACTCGCTCGACGCAGCTATCGACACGGGCGTCGATCACGTCTCGGCTTACTCGCTCATCGTCGAGCTCGGCACCCGCCTGGCGGCGCGCATCAGCCGCGGCGAGCTGCCGATGCCTGACGACGACACGGCGGCGGATCGCTACCTGATCGCTGACGACACGTTGAGCCACAACGGTTTCGAGTGGTACGAGGTGAGTAACTGGGCGCGATCACCGGCTGCACGGTCGCGGCACAACTTGCTGTATTGGACCGGTGGCGACTGGTGGGGGATCGGACCCGGTGCGCACAGCCACGTCGGCGGCGTGCGTTGGTGGAACGTCAAGCATCCGTCGGTCTACGCGCAGCGCCTCAACGACGGTGAGTCTCCGGCCCTCGGCCGCGAGCGTCTGGACGCCGACGCACGCCGCCTGGAGGACGTCATGCTCAGGCTCCGGCTGCGCGACGGGTTGCCGCTCGACGTGCTCGACGATCGTGGCCGGGCGGCTGCAACCGTCGCACGCGACGACGGACTGTTGGCACCCACGTCGTACGACGACGGCGTGGCGGTCCTCACCTTGCGCGGCCGCCTGCTGGCCGACGCGGTGGTTCGCGACCTCCTGGGCTGACCCCGGGCGTCGGCAACGCAACTCTCGTCGAGCTAAGCCGGCCGCCGCTAGGCGCGGAATGGCGTTGACGTCGGCGGTGCGCCGAGCGGCGTGCCGCCGTAGATGACGTGACCGGTGGCGTCCTGATAGGTCAGCCACGGCACGGTCTCTTGCTGGTCGACGCCGGGCTTGCCGTAGTTGCAGACGCCGGTCGGGAACGCCTTGTTCAGCGCTGACCACTGTGCCGCGGGGAACGTCACGGAGAAGTCGGAGCGGGCGAGCGGCTTGAGCTGGCACTTGAGGATGTCGTCGCTGATCGGCTCGTCGGCACCGAAGCGAGGAGTGCCGAAAGCCGCAACGGTTTCGTCGCAAACCCAGGACTCGATGTCGGTGCCGGCGCCGTTGGTGCAGCGGTCGGCCAGGAAGGACGGCTTGTCCTGGATGATCTTCTGCGGCAGGGGGGCGTTGCGGTGATCGGCATCGACTCGAGCGAGCCACTTGTCCATGGCGAGCACCGACTGGTCGACATAGTTGACGTCACCGAGCAACGGCACCTGGCCGCGCCACAAAACCTGGTTGGCCGCGGTACCGAAGTTGCGGAGCAGCCGCGCGCGCATTGCGTACGTCCGATAGACGTCGTGGAACGAACCGACGTCCGGACCGCGCAGGTCGATGATGGCGACCTGGTTGAGGTTGGAAGCGGTGTCCACCAAGCCGCTGCGGTAGGCGCGAGCGAGACCGACGAGGTCAGCCGGTGCACGCTGCGCCTGTACTTGGTCGTCGATGTCGAGCCCGCCGATGTTGGTGTTGAGGTCGACGAACTGCGCCGGCGTGATGGCGCCCTCACGCAATGCCTTCAGGCCGTACTCGATGCCGACGTTGTCGAAGGGACGGTTGGCGAAGCCGTCCTTGGCACGCTTGCCGACCACGTTGACGGTGTAGTCCTGCAGGTCGCAGCGCACGCCGTGCTTGTTGGTCTTGGGGTTGTACTGCTTGCTGGTGGATAGTCCGGCGCAGCTGTGCTGCGGATCGCCGCCGTTCGGGATCGCCGTCGTGAACGTCACCGGGTTGGCGACATTGGGATGGTCCAGCACTGCGCTCATGTTGCGCGGCGTCCACGCATCTCCGGGCGTCCACCGCGACGGGTCTTTCCAGTAGCGCAGCAGCATGTCGTAGTCGACGTACTCCATCGCAGACGACCACGCGTCGGTGAAGCTGCACTGCGGCGTGATTCCTTGGTAGATGCCTGGATAGGCGTTGGCGACCTGTTGTTGCACGAGCGATCCGCCGGAGCAGCCGCTGCCGATCGTCCAGCGAACCGTGCCGTAGTGGTCGATCGCGTATTCCTTGGTCATGACCAGCGACTCGGCTTGCACGACGAGATTGCAGTCATGTCCGGCGTTGTCCAATGCGTTGGAGATCACTAGGAATCCGGCGCCGACGATGCCTTGGTCGGTCGTGGAGGGTGCGCTGCCCGACTCGTATTGCTCGTCACAGCTCGCACCGTGGGTGATGACCAAGCGGTGGTTGAACTGCTTCTGCGGGCTCCAGGCAGCCCACTTCTTGCCCGGCTGCCACAAGGTCGAGATCGAGTACTGGTCGCGATCGATGTAGCCCGTCTCGCTCCGGTAGATGAACGGCACGGTGACGCCGTCGGTAGTCGTCGTGTTGGCCACCAGGACGGACGGCGGCGGGTTGCTCGGGTCGTAGGAGTGCGTGCCGCCATCGACCCCGACGTAGGTATAGCTGAAGGTCGGCGCCTGGTAGCACTTCGGGCTATTGCTGCCGTTGCCACATGTCCATGGCTGGATCTGCGGGCCGGTGAAGACCGGGCCACCGAGCGGATGGTTGACGATCGTCAGCTTGGCGCCGTCTCCGTCCGGCAGCGTCGCTGTCACCGAGTTGTCACCGAGCCGAAGGCCGGTGATCAGGCCCAGGCCGCGTCCGTTGGACTGCTTCCGGAAGGTGCTCGTCACGTCGTGGCCGTTGAGCGAGACGTGCAAGCCCGCGGCGGACTGGCCTGCCGGCACCGTCATCTGCACCAACGCGTCGCCGCCGGAGATGAGATCCGCGCGGTCGGAGACCGTGCTGATCCGTACGACGCCACCGCCGCCGGAGGCGGCGGCGGACACTCCGACCAAGGTGCCCGCGACGAGGGCGGGCGGCAGCGACAGCAGGAACAGGCGGCGAGACAGGCGCATGACGCGCACTTCGCCACCGCTTGCTCCGGTCCTCCCGCACGCGGGCCCCGCGTATCATTGGCACTCGGAACATCCGAGTGCCAATTCGATGCTTTCGGCGGGAGGTGGGGCGCATGCTCGACGACCGCAAGCTCGAGGTCTTGCGCGCCATCGTCGAGGACTACGTCTCGACCAACGAGCCCGTGGGCTCGAAGTCACTCGTCGACCGGCATCAGCTCGGCGTGTCGCCGGCCACCATCCGCAACGACATGGCCGCGCTCGAAGAAGAGGGCTACATCGCGCAGCCGCACACCTCGGCCGGTCGGGTGCCGACGGACAAGGGCTATCGCTTGTTCGTCGACCGGCTCTCGTCGGTGAAGCCGCTCTCGGGCGCCGAGCGGCGCGCGATCGAGTCCTTCCTCGGCGGCGCCATCGATCTCGACGACGTCGTGCATCGCACCGTGCGACTGCTGGCGCAGCTGACGCATCAGGTCGCGGTCGTGCAATATCCGTCGCTCTCGCGGTCTTCGGTGCGTCACCTAGAGCTCGTGCGCTTGTCCGACACACGCGTGCTCGTCGTACTCATCACTGACACCGGTCGGGTCGAGCAACGCGTCGTCGATCTTCCCTCGCCCCTGAGCGAGGAGTCGCTCTCCGATCTGCGCGGCCGGTTCAACGCGAAGGTCGCCGGTCGGCACCTGTCCGATGCGACGTCGCTGCTCGGTGATCTGCCCGAGGGCGTGGTGCCCGAGGTGCGACCCAACGCCATCGCGATCTTGTCGACAGTGCTCGAGACGTTGGTCGATCATCCCGAGGAACGCGTCGTGCTGGCGGGCACAGCCAACCTTGCCCGCAGTGCCGCGCTCGACTTCCCGGGCACCATCCGTCCCGTGCTCGAGGCGTTGGAGGAGCAGGTCGTGCTGCTGCGCTTGTTCGGTGAGGTCACCGACGCGCAGACCATTCGCGTGAGCATCGGCGGTGAGATCCTGCACGAGGGACTGCAGTCGACGTCGGTCGTGTCCGCGGGTTACGGACTGCAGACCGCGCTCGGTGGTCTCGGCGTGCTCGGTCCCATGCGCATGGACTATCCGGGAACGATGGGTGCCGTGCGGGCGGTCGCACGCTACGTCGGCCAGATCCTGGCCGAAGGCTGAGCAGCGGATGCCACCCCGCGACTACTACGCCATTCTTGGCGTCTCGCCCAACGCGAGCCCCGACGACATCAAGAAGGCCTACCGCAAGCTGGCGCGGCAGCTGCACCCTGACGTCAACCCGTCGCCGGAGGCGCAGGAGCGGTTCAAGGAAGTGACCGCCGCCTACGAGGTGCTGTCCGACCCGCAGAAGCGGGAGATCGTCGACCTCGGTGGCGATCCGCTGGCTGCCGGCGCCGGCATGGGTGGTGCGGCCGGCAACCCGTTCGGCGGCTTCGCCGACATCATGGATGCGTTCTTCGGCGGCGCGACCGGCACAAGGGGCGGCCCGCGATCACGCGTGCGTCCCGGCGCTGACGCGTTGCTCCACCTCGACCTCGACCTCGCCGAGGCTGCGTTCGGCACCACTCGCGAGCTCACCATCGACACAGCTGT